>Ga0187809_10000028_pt1 | contig 135042 bp, 122 predicted proteins | sample NC_wetland_sal_i_8_FD_132415 | JGI IMG/M metagenome (GOLD analysis project Ga0187809, IMG submission 132415) | Wetland sediment microbial communities from Neuse River Estuary, North Carolina, USA - ASW_4 | ecosystem: Environmental > Aquatic > Freshwater > Wetlands > Sediment | place: USA... | reverse complement strand
CTTGTGGAAGCGCCGTCGCTCAACGGATAAAAGGTACCCCGGGGATAACAGGCTGATCTTGCCCAAGAGTCCATATCGACGGCATGGTTTGGCACCTCGATGTCGGCTCGTCGCATCCTGGGGGTGGAGTTGCTCCCAAGGGTTGGGCTGTTCGCCCATTAAAGCGGTACGCGAGCTGGGTTTAGAACGTCGTGAGACAGTTCGGTCCCTATCCGCTGTGCGCGTTGGAAACTTGAGAAGGGCTGTCCCTAGTACGAGAGGACCGGGATGGACGAACCTCTGGTGTGTCAGTTGTTCTGCCAAGAGCACGGCTGATTGGCTACGTTCGGAAGTGATAACCGCTGAAAGCATCTAAGCGGGAAGCACGCTTCAAGATGAGGTTTCCATGGGGTTTACCCCGAGAGGCTCCCAGTAGACGACTGGGTTGATAGGCCAGACGTGGAAGTGCAGCAATGCATGCAGCTGACTGGTACTAATAAGCCGATGACTTGATACACACTGTTGCTTGCGTCCACTGTGCAGTTCCCGAGATACGGTCGGGAACGACTGACATCTCCATAGAGTTTCGGCTGTCATAGCGAAGGGGAAACGCCCGGCTCCATTCCGAACCCGGAAGCTAAGCCCTTCAGCGCCGATGGTACTGCACTGGGTACGGTGTGGGAGAGTAGGACGCAGCCGGACATACTTTCGCAATGGCCCGCCGATCTCGGCGGGCCATTGTCGTGTTCGGAGTACGTAGACTGCCGGGCGGAACCCTCCGTCAAGGTTGTCTCGAGAACGACCAGGGGACCGGTGCCGGTGCCGAACCGCAGCGGCCGAGGCGGCCGCCGACGACACTGTTCCACGGGTAGAGAGCACAGCAAGGAGTGCAGGTGAGCGACGCAGGACGACGCGGTGGCCCCTCAGAGCCTCGACGGGGTGGAGCCCGGCGCGGTGCCGGTGCGCCAGGAGGTCCGTCGGATCGCGGGAGTCGACGTTCCGACGGCGGGCCCGCCGGCGGCCAGAGGCGCGGCGCACCCCGGGCCGGCGGGCGGCCCGGGGCCTCAGGGCGTGGTCCTGTAGAGGATGGGACCGAGCGGCGCGGCGGCCCCCGGTTGGCTCCGCGGACCCCGCGTCTGCCCGAGCCGGCTATCGCCGAGGGAGTGACCGGGAGGGAGCTCGACCGGTCGGTCCACGCGCAGCTGCGCACGCTGAGCAAGGAGAACGCGGAGGGAGTCGCACAGCACCTCGTGATGGTGGCGCTGCTGCTGGACGCCGGCGATCTGGACGGCGCTCTGGCACATGCCGAGACGGCGGTGCGCCGGGCCGGCCGAGTCCCGGCCGCCCGAGAGGCGCTGGGGATGGTCGCCTACCGCCGAGGTGAGTTCGCCCGTGCGCTGACCGAGTTTCGGACCGTCCGTCGGCTCAGCGGGTCCGCGCACCTGCTCCCGCTCATGGTGGACTGCGAACGGGGGATGGGCCGGCATACCCGCGCCCTCGAGCTCGCGACGAGCTCGGATGCCCGTGAGCTGACCGAGGACGCGCGCGTCGAGCTGGCCATCGTCCTGTCCGGCGTACGCCGTGACCTCGGGCAGGACGACATGGCTCTGGTCTCGTTGCAGATCCCGCAGCTGAAGCGGCGATCGGCGGCCTACCACCGGCTTCACTATGCGTACGCCGACGCGTTGCTGGCGCTCGGTCGCACGGAGGAGGCGAGGGACTGGTTTGCCGTCGCCGCGGCCGGGGACCAGGACCAGGACACCGATGCCGTGGAGCGGCTCGAGGAGCTCGACGGGATCGTCGTGGTGGATCTGGGCACCGACGACGACGAGGGCGACCAGGGGCGCGATGGCGCGGAGCCCGAGGAGCCCCTGTCGTGACCCTCGCAGCCCGGTATGCCGCGCTCGTCTGCGACCTCGACGGCGTCGTCTACCGCGGACCGCAGGCGGTGCCGCACGCGGTGGAGTCCCTCGCGGCCGCCGGCCTGCCTGTCCAGTTCGCGACGAACAACGCATCCCGGTCCCCGGCCGAGGTGGCGGCGCACCTGCGCGACCTCGGGCTGGCGGTCGACGCGGAGGCGGTCACGACCTCGTCCCAAGCGGGCGCCTGGCTGCTGAGGCAGCGCCTCGAGGAGGGCGTCCGGGTCCTGGCTGTCGGCGGCGCCGGTGTCGCGGAGGCCTTGCAGGAGGACGGTTTCGACGTGGTGCTGCCCGGTGAGCTGGGCGACGGCGCGGCCCCACCCGCAGCCGTGCTCCAGGGCTATGGGCGGCCCGTGACCGCGGCTGATCTCGGGGAGGCCGCGTACGCGATCGAGAACGGGGCCCTGTGGGTCGCGACGAACACAGACCTCACCCTGCCGACCGACCGCGGCGTCGCTCCGGGCAACGGGGCGTTCGTGGCGGCCGTTCGCTTCGCCGTGGAGCGCGATCCCGACGAGGTGGCCGGTAAGCCGCACCCGCCGCTCTACCTGCTGTGCGCACAGCGGCTGGGGATCCCCGTGGACCGGGTGCTCGCGATCGGTGACCGGCTGGAGACCGACATCGAGGGGGCGGTCGCGACGGGCATGGACTCGCTCCAGGTGCTGACGGGGGTGCACACGCTGGCCGATGTCCTGCGCGCGCCCGCTCACCGTCGCCCCACTCTGCTGGCACCGGACCTTCGGACCCTGACTGTCGACCTGCCGGTACCCACCATCGAGGAGGGCTGGGGATCGTGCGGCGCACGTCGACGGCGGGTCGGCACCGACGGGTGGGAGTCCGCGGGTGCCGGCACCGCCGTGGAGGACCTCAACGCGATGGTCCGCGCGGCGTATGCCGCCCTCGACACCGGCCGACTGAGCCACGACGACCTCGACGCGCTGATGGACGAGCCGTCGGCCGTGCTCCGCGAGGCCCGAGCCGGGTAGCGTGGGCCCCGGCCGACCACGGGGGCGGCGAGGACGAGGAGGAGCGATGGCCAGGCAGTCCATCCAGGGGTTCATCGAGCTCGCATCGGGGCTGGGAGAGCTCACCAAGGCCCGTGCGCTCGAGGCGGCGGGCCAGCTCGCGGCACTGACGGGGCTCGAGGGTTCGCGAGCCGCGCTCAACGCGCAGGTCACCGCCCTCGCCGAGGAGCTGATGTCGGCGGCTGAGGCGAACCGTCGTCAGCTGCTCGCCATGGTTCGTCGTGAGGTCGAGTCGGCCGTCGGCCGCGTCGACGTGAGTCGGCTGGCCGCGGATGTCAACGCCGTGACGGCCGCCGTGACCGCGCTGGCCGGGCAGGTCGAGGACATCGCGGGGATGCTCGCCGCACGGGCGCGCTCGAGCGTCACCGAGGTCGCGGAGCCGTACATCGCGGCCGAGCCGTCGCGGGTCGACGCCCTGGCGCCGGCACGCCATCCGTTGCGACCGGCGCCGGGGAGGCGTGCGCCGGTGAAGAAGGCTGCGCCGGCGAGGAAGGCTGCGCCGGTGAAGAAGGCTGCGCCGGTGAAGAAGGCTGCGCCGGCGAGGAAGGCTGCGCCGGCGAGGAAGGCTGCGCCGGAGAGGAAGGCTGCGCCGGTGAAGAAGGCTGCGCCGGTGAAGAAGGCTGCGCCGGTGAAGAAGGCTCCCGCCGCCCGCGGCACGCGGAAGGCGACCGGTGCCTGACCAGGACGCGACCGAGGCCGAGCGGTCGGACGCCTCCGGCGGTGCCACCGCGGCGGCAGTGCAGTGGGCCCCCGAGACCGGGGACCTCGTCATCGATGCCGCGTTGCGCGACCTGGCGGCGAGCGATCCGGGGGACCTCGACGGTCAGATCGAGGCCGGCGAGCGCGTCCAGCGGACGCTGCAGTCGCGGCTGACCGACCTCGGTGGCTGACGCCGACACGTGACGCCCCGCCCTGACGACGCCCCGTCCGACGTGCCGGCGCGCCTGGACACCGAGCTGGTGCGTCGCGGCCTCGCCCGATCCCGGGGCGACGCGCGCGACCTGGTCGCCGACGGATGCGTCCTCGTCGGTGGGCGGCCGGCGACCAAGCCCGCGCAGCCCGTCGAGCGGACCACTGCTCTCGAGGTGGCCAGGCGAGGACCGGCCAGGGTGAGCCGCGCCGCCGACAAGCTCGAGGCGGCCCTCGACCGGTGGGCGCCCGCCGGCCTGAGCGTCGCTGGCCGACGCTGCCTCGATGTGGGGGCCTCGACCGGCGGCTTCACGCAGGTCCTGCTCGATCGCGGGGCAGCCCACGTGGTTGCTCTCGATGTCGGCCATGGCCAGCTCTCCGCCGCCGTGGCGGAGGACCCGCGGGTCGAGGACCGGAGTGGCACGACGGTCCGCGGCCTGGCCCCCCAGGACATCGGCGGAGCGGCCGACGTCCTCGTCGTCGACCTGTCGTTCATCTCCCTCACCCTCGTCGCGGCCGAGCTGGCCGTGCTGGTGGCTCCGGTCGGCGACGTCATCACGCTGGTCAAGCCGCAGTTCGAGGTCGGCCGCGGACGGCTGACCAAGCACGGCGTGGTGGCGAAGGCGACCGACCGACTCCGGGCCCTGGAGGCGGTCATCGAGGCGATGGCGGCCGCGGGGCTGTCCACGCACGGCCTGGCGGCGAGCCCGGTCCGAGGTGGTGAAGGCAACACCGAGTACCTGCTGTGGTTGCGACGCGACCCGTCGGGGAAGATGGACCCGGACGCCGTCGCTGCGGCGGCCCGGACCCTCGTCACGGAAGGACCCGCGTGAGCACACCGTCGAGGCGGATCCTCCTCGTCGCCCACCCGAACCGGCCCGACGCCCACACTCTCGCGGCGGGCGTGGCCAAGCGCCTGGACGCGGCCGGCGTCGAGGTCGTCGCCGACCCGGTGCTCGCGGCGGAGCTCGACGGTGCCGTCGGCGTGGCCGGGGAGGTCGACCCGGCGGGTGGCTGCGAGCTCGTGTGCGTGCTCGGCGGCGACGGCACGATCCTGCGGGCGGCCGAGATCAGTCGCGGCTGCGGGGCCCCCCTGCTCGGGGTGAACCTCGGCCATGTGGGCTTCCTGGCCGAGGCCGAGCTCGAGACCCTCGGCGAGGCCGTCGACCGGATCGTGGCCCGCGACTACACCATCGAGGAACGGATGACCCTCGAGGTCAGTGTCATCGAGAACGGGCGGGAGGTCTTCACGAGCTGGGCGCTCAACGAGCTGTCCGTCGAGAAGGCCATCCGCGCCCGGATGATCGAGCTGACGGTGGAGATCGACGGCCGGCCGCTGTCGACCTGGGGCTGCGACGGCGTGCTCGTGGCGACGCCGACGGGCTCCACCGCCTACGCGCTCTCGGCGGGCGGCCCGGTCATCTGGCCCGAGCTCGAGGCGATGCTCGTCGAGCCGATCAGCGCCCACGCGCTCTTCGCCAAGCCGGTCGTCGTCGGACCGCACAGCCGGGTGGCCATCGAGATCCTCGCCGGGGCCGAGGTCGGCGGGGTCGTCGCCTGTGACGGCCGCCGCATCATCGAGGTCAGTCCCGGGGCACGGATCCAGGTCCGCCGCTCGCCGGAGCCGGTTCGGCTCGCCCGGCTCGACGCCCGTCCCTTCACCGATCGCCTCGTGGCCAAGTTCGACCTCTCCATCGAGGGCTGGCGCGGACGGGCGGACATCGAGCGGGCCAGGCGGGGCGACGTCACCGGGACCTGAGAGGCTGGCCCCGTGCTCCAGGAGATCCGGATCCGCGACCTCGGCGTCATCGACGACGCCGTCGTCGAGCTGCATCGCGGGCTGACCGTCCTCACCGGCGAGACCGGCGCGGGCAAGACGATGGTCGTGACCGCCCTGCTGCTGCTCCTCGGCGCGCGCGCGGATCCGGCACTCGTCCGGGCCGGTGCCGCCCGCGCGGTCGTCGAGGGGCTCGTCGACCTCGGTCCCGGTCACCCCGCGCTCGAGCGGGCAGCCGAGGCGGGCGGCGACATCGAGGACGGCCTGGTCCTGGTCCGCACCGTGTCCAGCGAGGGTCGCTCCCGGGCGCACGTGGGCGGGCGCTCCGCGCCGGCCGGGCTCCTCGCCGAGCTCGGCGAGCAGCTCGTCGCCGTCCACGGGCAGGCCGACCAGTGGCGGCTGCGGCACCCGGAGCAGCACCGCCGGCTCCTCGACGACTTCGGTGGGCCCACTCTGGCGGGGGCGGGTGCGGCATACCGGCAGCTGCACGCCGACCACGCCCGGGCCGCCGCCGAGCTGTCCCGGCTGCGGGGGCTGGGCCGCGAGCGGGCCCAGGAGATCGAGCTGCTGCGGCTCGGGCTGGAGCGCATCGAGGCCGTCGACCCGCAGCCGGGCGAGGACGTCGCCCTGCGGGTCGAGGACGAGCGGCTCACCCATGCCGAGGAGCTGCGGCTGGCCGCACAGTCGGCGGCGCTGCTGGTGACCGGTGACGACGACAGCATCGGGTCCGGAGCCGACGGCGTCGTCGGTGTCCTGGGGCAGGCCCGCGCCGCGCTGCACGGGACCGCCGACAACGATCCCGACCTCGCCGACCTCGAGCGTCGGGTCGCCGAGCTCGGCTACCTGGCCGCCGACGTGGGCTCGGACCTGTCCCGGTATGCCGCGACCGTGGACCTCGACCCCGGGCGGCTGGCGTGGGTCCAGCAGCGGCGGGCCGCACTGGCCGGGCTCACCGCGCAGTACGGTGCCGACGTCGACGAGGTCCTCTCGTGGTCAGCGGACGCGGCGGCCCGGCTCACCGAGCTCCTCGGTGCCGACGACCGGGTCGGCGAGCTGGAGGCGAGGATCGAACGGCTCGGTGCGGAGCGGGCCGAGGCCGCCAAGGCCCTCACGGCCGAGCGGGAGCGCGCCGCTGCGCTGCTCGCCCGGCGGATCACCGCCGAGCTCGCCGCCCTCGGCATGCCTCGCGCGAGCGTGCACGTCGACGTCACGACAGCGGCCGAGCTGGGTCCGACCGGGGCCGACGAGGTCGAGATCCGGCTGGCCGCCAACCCCGGGATGCCGGCGCGCTCGGTCGCCAAGGCGGCCTCCGGTGGCGAGCTCTCCCGGGTCATGCTCGCCATCGAGGTCGCGACGGCCGGAGAGGTGTCCGAGGTGCCGACCTTCGTGTTCGACGAGGTCGACGCCGGCGTCGGCGGACGGGCGGCGCTCGACGTCGGTGCGCGCCTGGCCGAGCTGGCCCGGCATGCCCAGGTCGTCGTCGTCACGCACCTCGCCCAGGTCGCGGCATACGCCGATCGGCACCTCGTCGTGACCAAGTCCGAGGACGGGCACATCACGACAAGTGGCGTCGTCGCGGTCGAGGGGGAGGAGCGTCTGGCCGAGCTGGCCCGGATGATGGCCGGGGCCGGGACCGCCGCGGCGCTCGAGAACGCGCGCGAGCTGCTCGAGAGGGTCCGTGGGGTCGGCTGAGACATTCCGGGACGGCCGACCGGTCACCCGGGCGACACCGCCGGTTCATGGCACGATGGGAGCCGTCATGGCGATCCGTGTTCCCAGCTCCCGACCACGCTCCCCCGAGATCGGGGTGAGCGGACCTGCCCGCGTCGACCGACGCACCAAGAACCTCACCAAGCGCCTCCAGCCGGGCGATATCGCGGTCATCGACCACGAGGACATCGACAGGGTCAGCGCGGAGGCCCTCGTCGGCTGCCGGCCGGTGGCCGTCGTCAACGCCTCGGCGTCGATCTCGGGTCGCTACCCCAACCTGGGGCCCGAGATCCTCGTCGACGCGGGGATCCTCCTCCTCGACAACGTCGGCACCCCGGTGATGGCCGCTCTCAAGGACGGGATGGCGCTCACCATCGTCGGCGAGGAGGTGCTCTTCGACGGCGACCCGGTCGCGAGCGGAACCGTCCTCGACGCCGAGAGCGTCGACCGCGCCATGACCGACGCCAGGGCCGGCCTCTCGGACCAGCTCGAGGCGTTCGCCGCCAACACGATGGAGTACCTCAAGAAGGAGCGGGCCCTGCTCCTCGACGGGGTGGGGGTCCCGGACATCGGGACCGAGATCGACGGCCGGCACGTCCTCATCGTCGTGCGCGGCTACCACTACAAGGAGGACCTGCAGATGCTGCGGCCCTACATCCGTGAGTACCACCCGGTGCTCATCGGGGTGGACGGTGGGGCCGATGCGCTCGTCGAGGCAGGGCTCACCCCGGACCTCATCGTCGGCGACATGGACTCGGTCTCGGACGCGACCCTGCAGTGCGGGGCCGAGGTCGTGGTCCATGCCTACCGCGACGGCCGGGCCCCGGGCCGCCAGCGGGTCGAGGACCTCGGCATCGACCCCGTCGTCTTCCCGGCGACCGGGACGAGCGAGGACGTCGCGATGCTCCTCGCCGACGACAAGGGGGCCACCCTCATCGTCGCCGTGGGCACCCACGCGACGCTGGTCGAGTTCCTCGACAAGGGCCGGGCCGGGATGGCCAGCACCTTCCTCACCCGGCTCCGGGTGGGCGGCAAGCTCGTCGATGCCAAGGGGGTCAGCCGGCTCTACCGCTCCCGGATCTCGAGCTGGTGGCTCGTCCTCGTCATCGCCGTCGGTGCCCTCGCTCTCACCACCGCTCTGTGGGCCACCCCGGCCTTCCACCAAGTCATCGGCGCGCAACTGGACGACCTCTGGTCGTTCCTCCAAGGGGCCTTCTCGTGATCGACTTCCGCTACCACCTCGTCTCCATCGTCTCGATCTTCCTCGCGCTCGCGGTCGGCATCGTCCTCGGCGCCGGTCCGCTCCAGCAGGGGATCAGCACGACGGTCTCCCAGGAGCTCGCGACCCTGCGGCAGGACAAGAGCGACCTGCGCGACCAGCTCGACGCCCAGACGCAGGCGGCCCAGTCGCGCGACTCGTTCATCGCCGCGGCCAGCCCCACCCTCGTGGCGGGCCAGCTGGCCGGTCGCACGGTCGCCCTCGTCGCCCTGCCGGGCGCCGATGCCGCGACGACCAAGGCGACGGCGACGATCCTCCAGCAGGCGGGCGCCGTGGTGGCCTCGACGACGACGATCCACCAGCAGTGGGTCGCGACGAGCACCGAGGCGAGCACCGCTCGGGACCAGGTGGCCGCCGACCTGGCCACCCGGCTCGGCACCGACTCTGCGACGGCCGGCGGCTCGATGATCGACGCGGTCCTCGCCCAGCTCCTCGTCAAGGTGCCGACGACCGCCCCCGGCGGTCTCGGCGGAGGTCCGGACCCGGCCGTGGTCACCCAGGCCGTGGCCGACCTGACCAAGGCCGACCTGCTCGAGGTCGACGTCACCTCGCCCAGCCCGGCCGAGCTGGCCGTCGTCATCGCCGCCAACCAGCAGCAGGGGTCGAGCGACGCCGACAAGGCCGCGGCCGACGGCTACGTCAGCCTGGTCGCCGCCCTGGACGCCAACAGCGGCGGCGCCGTGGTGGCCTCGGACGTGGGGGTCACCGGAAGCCAGAACGCGGTCTCCGTCGTCACCGACCTGAGGCAGAACGCCGAGGCCGTCAAGGCCGTCTCGTCGGTCGACGACGCCGGCCTGCCGATGGGCCGGGCCAGCATCGTGTTCGCCCTCACCCAACAGCTCGAGGGCCAGGCCGGGCAGTACGGGCTGCAGAGCGGTGTCACGGCCGCCTACCCGCCCCTGCCCACGCCGACCTCGTGAGGCGGACCGGACCGGCCGCTGCGGGGCTCGTCGCGGCGGTCGGCGCGGGCACGGCATACCGGCTTCGCGGGGCCCTGCCCGACTCCGTCCTCGCCCGCTTCCGGCGGACGAACCACGCGGGCGAGGAGGTCACCCTCCTCGAAGGGGCGGCCTTCGTCCTGGGGGCGAGCGTCGGCGCCGTGCCCTCGGGCCCCGGCCCGCTGCTCGCCACGACCGCAGCGGGTCTGCTGGGCGGGGTCGACGACCTCGCCGGTGACTCCTCGAGCAAGGGTCTGCGCGGACATCTCGGGGCGCTGCGCCACGGTCGTCTGACAACGGGGTCGGCCAAGGTCCTCGGCCTCGCGGTGAGCGGGTTGGCGGCCGCTGCCCTCGTCGACCGACGCTCTCGGCGTGCGGCCGGAGGGCACCTGTCGACGTGCGGACCCGGGGCGGTCGGGACCCTGCTCGGCGGTGCGGTCATCGCCGGGAGCGCCAACCTCGTCAACCTTCTCGACCTGCGCCCCGGCCGGGCGCTCAAGGCGAGCCAGCTCGCCTCGGTGGCGCTCCTGGTCCGCCCGTCACGCCCGGGTGCCGCCGCGGCCGGAGCCGCCCTGGGCGCGGCCGCTGCCCTGCTCGGTCCGGACCTGCGCGAGGAGGCCATGCTCGGCGACACCGGGGCCAACGCCGCCGGTGCCCTGCTCGGGGCCGCCTTCGTCGAGCGCTCCGGTACCCGCGGCCGGTTCGTCGCCCTCGCCGTCCTCACGGCGCTCACCCTCGCCAGCGAGAGGGTCAGCTTCACCCAGGTGATCGAGTCCACCCCCGGGCTGCGCGAGCTCGACGCCCTGGGTCGGAGGCGCCGGTGACGCGGACCCGGACGGCGGCCACGGGGATCGCCGGTGCCGCGGGGCTCATCGCCGTCACGACCCTGGTCGCGCGGGCGGCGGGTTTCGCCCGGACCCTCGTGTTCGCCGACTCGGTCCGCACCGGGGGAGTGGGAGCGGTCTACAACAGCGTCAACGCCCTCCCCAACGTGCTCTACGAGATCGCGGCGGGGGGAATCCTGGCGGCGGTCGCCGTCCCGGTCATTGCGGGGCACCTGGGCCGTGACGACCCGGACCGGGCCCATCGCAGCGCCTCGGCCCTGCTCACCTGGTGCCTGGCCATCCTCGTGCCGCTCGCCCTGCTCCTCGTGGTCGCCGCTCCGGTCCTGACCGGCTGGATCGTCGACCCGCGGATCGTCGGCGGCTCCGACGCCGGGATCCTCATGCTGCGGGTCTTCGCCGTCCAGATCCCGCTCTACGGGGTCGGTGTCGTGCTCGTCGGCCTCCTGCAGGCCCATCGCCGCTTCTTCGCCCCCGCGCTCGCGCCGCTGCTCTCGAGCCTGGTCGTCATCACGACCTATCTCACCTACGGTGCCCTGGCCGCCGGTGCCACCGACCCGACGGCGGTCAACCGCTCCGCCCTGCAGCTCCTCGCGTGGGGCACGACGGCGGGCGTGGCCGCGCTGAGCCTGCCGCTGCTCGTGCCCGCGTGGCGGGCCGGGTGGCGATGGACGCCGACCTTCCGGTTCGCCGAGGGCGACGCCCGTCGCTCGGCATCCCTTGCGGTCGCGGGGCTGCTCGCCCTCCTCGCCCAGCAGGGCGCCGTCGTCGTCACCCTCCGGGTGTCGAACTTCGACGGCGGGGACGGAGCGGTCTCCGTCTACAACTACGTCCAGGCCGTCTACCTCCTCCCGTATGCCGTCCTCGCCGTTCCCGTGGCGACCGCAGCGTTCCCGACCCTCGCCCGGGGCGGGGACCGGTCCAGTGCGGCGACCCTGGCCCGGTCGCTCCGCGCCGTCCTCGTGCTGTCCGGCCTCGGCGTGGCCGTCCTCGTCGCCTCCGCCGGCTCGGTGCAGGCGTTCTTCGCCGCCCTCGACGCCCGGCGCGGTGCCGGCCACACCAGCGCCGAGGCACTCGGTGCGCTGGGGGCGGCGCTCACGGCATACGCCCCGGGGCTGGTCGGCTTCGGGGCCGCCGCGCTGCTGACCCGCGCCGTCTACGTCCGTGGGCGGCCGAGGGTGGCCGGGCTGGCCATGGCGGGCGGGTGGGTTCTGGCGGCTGCCGTCCCGCTCGTCACCCTGCGCTCCGACTCCGGCCCGTCGCGCACCCTGGTCACCCTCGGGGTCGGGTCCTCCGTGGGCATGACAGCGGCGGCCGTCGCCCTGGCGCTCCTCGTCCACCGGGCCTGGGGGAGTGGCGCGCTCGCGGGTGCGCCGCGGTCGCTTGTGGCCGTGGCCGTCGCGGTGGTCGCGGGGTGGGGTCTCGCGGTGCTGCTCACCCCGAACGCCGGCGCCGGCGCGCTCCACGCCCTGCTCACCGGGGTGCTGGCCGGGGCCGTCGCCGCCGTCGGCTACCTCGTCGTCGTCATCGTCGGGGACCCCGACGCGAGCCGGCTGGTCCGCGCGCGCGTCCTGCGCCGAGGAGGCGGCTCATGAAGGTGGCCTTCGTCCTCGGGACGAGTGCGGGCGGCGTCGGTCGGCATGTGCACGACCTCGTCGCGGGCCTTGTGGCAGGCGGTGACGACGTGCTCGTCGCCGGTCCGGCGGAGGTCGACACCCACTTCGGGTTCTCGGCCGCCGGCGCCCGGTTCATCGATCTTCCCGTCGCCGACCGGCCGCACCCGACACGGGACGCCCGGGCGGTGTCGCGGTTGCGGGCGGTCGTCTCCGGCGCCGACGTCGTGCACGCCCACGGCCTGCGCGCCGGTGCGCTCGCCGCACTCGCGGCCCTCGGCACGGCGACGCCGCTGGTCGTCACCTTGCACAACGCCACCCCGGGTGGGCGCCTCGGGATCGTGTATGCCGCGCTCGAGCGGGTCGTGGCCCGGCGCGCCGACCTCGTCCTGGGCGTCTCGGCCGATCTCGTCGACGGGCAGCGGCGACTCGGCGCCCGGCATACCGGGCTCGCCGTCGTGGCCGCCCCCCCACCGCCGGTGACCGGCAGCGACCGGGCCGCGGTGCGGGCGGCGCTCGGTGTCGACGAGGCGAGGTCACTGGCCGTCGTCGTCGCTCGGCTCGCGCCGCAGAAGGGGCTCGACCTGCTCGTCGACGCACTGGCCCTCGTCGGTGACCGGGCCCCGGTGACCACCGTCGTGGCCGGTGAAGGACCGCTGCGCGCCGAGCTCACCCGCCGGGCGGAACGGCAGGGCGTCGACCTGCGTCTGGTCGGGCACCGCGGGGACGTGCCCGACCTGCTCGCCGGGGCCGACGTCGTCGTGTCGGCCGCGGTCTGGGAGGGCCAGCCGGTGTGGCTGCAGGAGGCGCTCCACGCCGGCGCCCCCATCGTGGCGACGGACGCCGGGGGCACCGCGGCCGTCCTCGGCGACGCGGGCCTGGTCGTCGCCAACCACGACGCAGGCGCCCTGGCCGACGCCGTTGTCGAGGTCCTGACCGACCCGACCGTCGCGGGCTCCCTCCGCGAGCGCGCCCGGATGCGGGCCGGTCAGCTGCCCAGCCCGGCCGACGCCGTGGCCGCGGCGCGGGCGGCCCACGGACAGGTCCGTGCGGGCCGCTCGGCATCCGAGAGGTGAGACGGGGACCGGCCGCCGGTGGGTCGCGGCCCGGCACCGCCGCGATCATGACGTAGAGTTGAAGCCCGTGGTGCAGACGAAACAGATCTTCGTGACCGGGGGCGTCGCCTCATCGCTCGGCAAGGGCCTGACCGCCTCCAGCCTCGGACACCTGCTCCGCGCACGCGGGCTGCGGGTCACGATGCAGAAGCTCGACCCCTATCTCAACGTCGACCCCGGGACGATGAACCCGTTCCAGCACGGCGAGGTCTTCGTCACCGACGACGGGGCCGAGACCGACCTCGACATCGGGCACTACGAGCGCTTCCTCGACGTCAACCTCCACGGCAACGCCAACGTGACGACCGGCCAGGTCTACAGCCGGGTCATCGCGAAAGAGCGCCGCGGGGAGTACCTCGGCGACACGGTCCAGGTCATCCCGCACATCACCAACGAGCTGAAGGAGCGGATGCGCGCCCAGGCCGCCGGCTCGCCCGGCGTCGACCCGGGCGACGCGCCCGACGTCATCATCACCGAGATCGGCGGGACCGTCGGCGACATCGAGTCCCTCCCCTTCCTCGAGGCCGCCCGCCAGGTGCGCCACGACCTGGGGCGCGACAACGTCTTCTTCCTCCACGTCTCCCTCGTGCCCTACCTCGCCCCGAGCGGGGAGCTGAAGACCAAGCCCACCCAGCACTCGGTGGCCGCGCTGCGCCAGCTCGGCCTCCAGCCCGACGGGCTCGTCCTGCGCGCCGACCGGGAGATCCCCGACGCGATCAAGCGGAAGATCTCGCTCATGTGCGACGTCGACGTCGAGGCCGTCACCGCCGCCGTCGACGCGCCGAGCATCTACGACATCCCCAAGGTCCTCCACCGGGAGGGGCTGGACGCCTATGTCATCCGGCGGCTCGGCCTGGGCTTCCGCGACGTCGACTGGACCTCGTGGGACCGGCTCCTCGACCGCGTGCACGCTCCGGCCGAGGACGTCGAGATCGCCCTCGTGGGCAAGTACATCGACCTCCCGGACGCGTACCTGTCGGTGACCGAGGCGCTGCGTGCCGGCGGCTTCCACCACGACGCCAAGGTCCGGATCCGCTGGGTCGTCTCCGACGACTGCGTCACCGACGCCGGGGCGACCCGGGCCCTCGGCGGGGTCGACGCCATCGTGGTCCCGGGCGGCTTCGGAGTCCGCGGCATCGAGGGCAAGGTCGGCGCGCTGCGCTGGGCCCGGGAACGCCAGGTGCCGGCGCTGGGCCTGTGCCTCGGTCTGCAGTGCATGGTCATCGAGTTCGCCCGCAACGTCGCCGGGATCGAGGGCGCGAGCTCGACCGAGTTCGACCCGCAGACCCCCGCACCGGTCATCGCGACGATGGAGGAACAGAAGGCGTTCGTCGAGGGCGCGGGCGACCTGGGCGGCACGATGCGGCTCGGCGCCTACCCCGCCCACCTCGTGCCCGGGACGATCGTCGCCGAGGCGTACGGGCAGAACGAGGTCGTCGAGCGCCACCGGCACCGCTACGAGGTCAACAACGGCTACCGTGACGCCCTCTCGGGCGCCGGGCTCGTCTTCAGCGGCACCTCGCCCAACGGAACCCTGGTCGAGTTCGTCGAGCTGCCCCGTGAGGTCCACCCCTACTACGTCTCGACCCAGGCGCACCCGGAGTTCAAGTCCCGGCCCACCCGGGCGCACCCGCTCTTCGCCGGGCTCGTCGGGGCCGCCATCGAGCGGCAGCGGGCGTCACGTCTCGTCGAGGTGGAGCGTCCGCTGCGTGCCGCCGAGCACATGGAGGCCGACGAGGACGCGGCCGAGCCCGGCAGCGTGACGGCCCACGCGTGAGCGGGCCCGTCGCCGGTCCCGTCGATCCCCTCGCGGACCGCGTCGACCCCCGTCCGGTGGTGGCCTCGCGGAGGCTGTTCACCGGTCGCGTCTGGGACGTCGTGGAGGAGTCCTTCGACCTCGGCGAGGCCGGTCGTCTCACCCGCGAGATCGTCGTCCACCCGGGAGCGGTCGCGGTCCTCGCTCTCGACGCGGACGACCGGGTCCTGCTCATCCAGCAGTACCGGCACCCGGTCGGTGCCTTCGAGTGGGAGCTTCCGGCCGGCCTGCTCGACGTCGCCGGAGAGCCGCCGCACCTGACAGCGGCCCGCGAGCTGGCTGAGGAGACCGACCACGCGGCGCGGTCCTGGCGGACCCTCCTGGACTACGTCTCGTCCCCGGGGGGATCGACCGAGGCGCTGCGCATCTTCCTCGCCCGGGAGCTCACCCTCGTCCCCGAGGCGGAGCGGCACGTCCGCACCGGCGAGGAGCTCGGTATGCCGCTGCGCTGGGCCCCGCTCGAGGAGCTGCGCGCCGCGGTGCTCGCCGACGCGGTCCACAACCCGAGCCTGGTGATCGGGGTGCTGGCCGCCCTCGCCGCCCGGGACCGGGGCTGGGCCGACCTGCGCCCGGCCGACGCGCCGTGGCCGAGCAACCCGCGGCTGGCCGGCTGACCCCAGCACGAGGCGGCCCGGCCGACGACGACTTCGTCACAGCGGAGCCGCGGCCGGGCGTCGTGCCTTGCTGCGTCGTGGGCGGCGCGCAAGGATGCGGGTACCACTTGCGAAGGGCGACATCCATGAACGACACCGCGCCGATTCCGGAGGGCGCCAACGACGTGGGCTTCGTCGCGGGCCACGGTGACGCCAGCCACTACTCGCGGTCCGGGCGGCTCAAGAACAGCGTCTACCTCGAGGAGATGGAGCGGCTCCAGGAGCAGCTCGTCCTCCTGCAGTACTGGATCCAGAGCCAGGGGCTGAAGATCGTCGTCCTCTTCGAGGGGCGCGGCTCGGCCGGCAAGGGCGGGGTCATCAAGCGGATCACCGAGCGGACGAGCCCACGCACCGTTCGGGTGGCGGCGCTGCCGAAGCCCACCGAGCGCGAGCGGACCCAGTGGTACTTCCAGCGCTACGCCGAGCACCTGCCGGCCGCCGGCGAGATGGTCCTGTTCGACCGCAGCTGGTACAACCGCAGCAATGTCGAGTGGGTCATGGGCTTCTGCAGCGAGGAGGAGCACCAGGAGTTCCTGCGGTCCTGCCCGGAGTTCGAGCGGATGCTCGTCCGCTCCGGGATCGTCGTGCTCAAGTACTGGTTCTCGGTGTCCTACGAGGAGCAGCGGCGCCGTTTCGAGGCCCGTAACGCCGAGCCGCTCAAGCGCTGGAAGCTGTCGGACATGGACCTCGCCGAGCACGAGTTCTACGTCAAGTACTCGATGGCCAAGGACACGACCTTCCAGTACACCGACATCAAGCAGGCGCCCTGGTTCGTCGTGCCCTCCGACGACAAGCGGGCGGCCCGGCTCAACTGCATCAGCCACCTGCTGAGCCAGTTCGACTACGTGGACGTCGCGCCCGACGTCGTCGAGCTGCCGGTGATGAAGGAGATCCCCTACGTGCGTCCGCCGATGCACGAGCAGACCTTCGTACCGCGGCTGTTCTGACCCTGGCGGCTCAGGTCCCGACGGTCACTGGACGCAGACGTACCACGGCGTGGGGTGCACCCCGGTCATCGTCTGCTTCGCGCTCATCGGAGGCGTGTCGGAGGTGGCCGAGTTCGTCCAGCCGACGTATTCCCCGGACCTGAGCCCGGCGCGCAGGCTCCGCGCCGTCGCGGCCTTCGCCGAGGGGGTCCCCCGGCCGTCGGCGACGCTGACGAGCTGGACGTCGGTGTGCGAGGTGCTGAGCAGGTTCCGCCGGCGGACCGCGCCGATGCCGTACTCGTGGATGACGAGGGGCTTGACCGGGAGGTTGTTGAGACTGACGAGGGCGGCGAGCCAGGCGATCACCGCGTTGACCTCGCTGCCGTCGACGGACCCGAGGTTCTCGTAGGGCTTGGCCCCCTTGCCGACCCGGAAGCGGGGGTCCAGCGCCAGGCTGACGTGGGGGCGCTGGAGGAGCGAGAGGTAGACCTTGGCCTGTTGGACGAACTCGGCCCGGCCGGGCTGGAGGTCGAGGAGCACGTACATCCCCGCCTTGCCGGCCGCCTCGACCCACGGCAGCAGGGCGGCGGGTGAGGACTGGACCGAGAAGCGGTGCCGCGGGCCCGGGTCGACCGAGGCCGCGGAGGCGATGATCTCGAGCGCGGGGACCACGGGCAGACCGGAGTAGCGGGCGTAGGAGCCGGCCAGCGCCTTGGCCCGCGCGACCGAGGCGTCGACGCCCTGCTGGCCGAGCGGGCCGCTCGTGGGGTTGCCGGGGCGACCGTAGAGGGCGACGAGCCGATGCTCGGGGAACGGCGTCCATCCCCCGCCGGGCAGCTGCGGCACGGTCCGGACGGTGGTGAGCCGACCGGACAGGACGGCGGCCGGACCGAACGCCGCGCCGACCGCCAGGACGGGAACGTCCTTGGCCGAGGCAAGCAGCGCGGCATCTGCCGTCGGGGCCTGCCGGGGGTCGGCGACGGAGAGGAGCATCGTCGTCACGCCCGCGGCCGCGACGGCCGCGGCGACGGCGGCGCTGGCCGGTGCCGCACGGGTCCACAGGGCGTAGCCCGCGGGGGAGGTCGCTCCGGTGGTGGGCAACGGCACCGGAAGCCCGAGCCCGGGCAGGCCGTCGGCGCCGGTGGGGCCGTCGACGACCTTGCCCCCCGACGTCGCGAGCGCGCTCGCCGCCGACGCCTCGACCGACGCCGCCGTGGGATAGCCGAGGACCAGCCGGACGCGGAGCCGCTCGAGCTCGGCACCGGTGGTGTCGGAGGCGACGAGCAGCGGTGCGCCGAGGGCGGTGGCGACCCCAGCAGCCGGCCCGAGGGTGCTCGAGCCCGCATCGGCGACGACGACGGCGACCGTCGACCACTCGAACAGGGCCGAGCTGACCGCGACGGTGGCGGGGCCGTCGGCCCCCTCGACGAGCTGGACGGAGCCGCTGCGCCGCTGGGCACCGTGCGAGCCGTCGATGACCGGCGTGGTCGTCGCGCTCATCGTCGTGCCCGGCCCCGCGCCGGGACCACTGCCGCTGGTGCAGCCGGCGACCGCGGCGACCAGCGGCACCGCCAGGAGTGCCTGTCGTCGTGTGACCTCGCGTCCCACCAGACCCCCCTTGCGTCGTGCCGGACCCTCCGTACCATGCCACGTGGCCGGGAGAATGTCAGACCGTTCCGAGAACCCAGAAGTGCTCGTCACAGTCACCACCGCTTCTGAGCCGCTCGCGCCGGCGGGACCGCGGGCCCGGCGCGGTGCGCAAAGCGGTTCGTATGCCGCCCGCCGCGGTCCGTAGGATGGGGCCCGGTCGTGCGGCACCGCCCCCGGGGCAGGCGCCTGCGACCGGGCGCCGCGGCATACGGCCGCGGTCCTCGCCGCTCCATCGCAAAGGACCGAACACCCGTGCTCCGCACCCACGAGGCCGGCACGCTGCGTGCCACCCACACCGGCCAGACCGTCACCCTCACCGGCTGGGTCGCCAAGCGGCGCGACCACGGCGGGGTGGCGTTCATCGACCTGCGGGACGGCTCCGGTGTCGTGCAGGTCGTCGCCCGGGACGAGGTCCTGGCCGAGGGCGGCGCCCACGAGCTGCGCAGCGAGTACGTCGTCAAGGTGCTCGGCGAGGTGCGGCGCCGTCCCGAGGGCAACACCAACACCGAGCTGCCGACGGGTGAGGTCGAGGTCGTCGCGACGACCCTGGAGGTGCTCAACCCCAGCGCGCCGCTGCCGTTCCAGATCGACAGCCACGTCACCGTGGGCGAGGAGGCCCGGCTCCGGCATCGCTACCTCGACCTGCGCCGACCGGGGGCGCACTCCTCGGGTCATGCGATCCGGCTGCGCTCCCAGGTCAACGCGGCCGCCCGTCGGGTCCTCGGCGCGCGGGACTTCGTCGAGATCGAGACCCCGACCCTGACCCGGTCGACCCCCGAGGGTGCCCGCGACTTCCTCGTGCCCGCGCGGCTGGCGCCGGGGAGCTGGTACGCCCTGCCGCAGAGCCCCCAGCTGTTCAAGCAGCTGCTCATGGTCGCCGGCATGGAGCGCTACTACCAGATCGCCCGGTGCTACCGCGACGAGGACTTCCGGGCCGACCGGCAGCCGGAGTTCACCCAGCTCGACATCGAGATGAGCTTCGTCGAGGAGAACGACATCATCGAGGTGGCCGAGGCCGTCGTCGCCGAGATCTGGCGGCTCATCGGCGTCGAGCTCGACGCGCCGTTCCCCCGGATGACGTACGCCGAGGCGATGTCGCGCTTCGGCTCGGACAAGCCGGACCTGCGCTTCGGCCTCGAGCTCGTCGACTGCACCGACTACTTCGCAGAGACGTCCTTCCGGGTCTTCCAGGCCGACTACGTCGGCGCCGTCGTGATGCCAGGAGGGGCGAGCCAGTCGCGGCGGCAGTTCGACGCCTGGCAGGACTGGGCCAAGCAGCGGGGCGCGCGCGGGCTCGCCTACGTCACCATCGACGACGACGGGACACCGGGAGGCCCGGTCGCCAAGAACCTCTCCGAGGGCGAGCTCGCGGGGCTGGCTGCCCAGGTCGGCGCCTCACCCGGCGACGCCGTCTTCTTCGCCGCGGGGCCGGCCCGGTCCAGCCGGTCGCTGCTCGGGGCGGCGCGCCTCGAGATCGGCCGGCGTGGAGGGCTCATCGACGAGGACGCCTGGTCCTTCCTCTGGGTCGTCGACGCCCCGCTCTTCGAGCCCTCGTCCGAGGCGGTCGCGGCGGGGGACGTCGCCGTGGGAGCAGGTGCGTGGACCGCGGTCCACCACGCCTTCACCTCGCCGAAGCCGGAGTTCCTCGACACCTTCGACACGGCCCCGGGTGAGGCCCTCGCCTACGCCTACGACATGGTGTGCAACGGCAACGAGATCGGCGGAGGGTCGATCCGTATCCACCGTCGCGACGTCCAGGAGCGGGTCTTCACCGTCATGGGCCTGGCGCCCGAGGAGGCGCAGGAGAAGTTCGGCTTCCTCCTCGACGCCTTCCAGTACGGCGCCCCGCCGCACGGCGGCATCGCCTTCGGCTGGGACCGGATCGTCATGCTGCTCGGTGGCTTCGACAGCATCCGGGACGTCATCGCCTTCCCGAAGTCCGGGGGCGGCTACGACCCGCTCACCGACGCCCCCGCCCCGATCACCCCGGAGCAGCGCAAGGAGGCCGGCGTCGACGCGACGCCGGCTCCGACCCGTCCCGCCGACGAGGGCGCGGAGCCGGCCTGACCCCAGCGGGCGGGCCGGATCCGCGGTTCGCCCGACGCGGGCGCCCGCTGCCCGGTAGCCTGGGCCGCATCGACCGGGGGGCCGGTCACCAGCAGTCAGGGGGGCCGTCAATGGCCAGGACAGTCCGCGGCGAGCTCGCCCTCGCCGGTGTCGCTCTGCTCACGCTCGTCCTCGCGACGGCCGCCCCGGTGTCCGCGGCGTTCCTCGCCCGCGAGCTCCTCGTCGCCGTCGTCGTGGCTGCCGCCGCCGCCCTTGCCGCGTCGCGTGCGCTGGCGGCGCGTCGACCGGTCCCGGTGCGCGTCCGGCCCCGTCGCCGCTGACGACGCGGGGGGTGCGCCGCCGGGTGCGATCGCGACCTGGCGCGGCATACGGGTGACCGACGGGTACGAGGTAGGGTCACGGCAGACCCTGGTGGGCACGCCCAGCACCGGTTCCCTCCGACCAGACCCCGAGTGAGGACGCCATGACCACCTCGCCCTCCTCGCGCCGACCCTCCGGCGCCCGTGACCTCGCCCTCGTCGCCTCCTTCGCGGCCCTCATCGCCGTGCTGGCCATCCCCGGGGCGATCCCGGTGGGCGGCTTCCCGGCCCCGATCACCCTGCAGACCCTCGGCGTCATGCTCGCCGGCTCGATCCTCGGCTGGAAGCGGGGGATGCTCGCCGTCCTGCTCTACCTCGGGATGGGCCTGGTCGGCCTGCCCGTCTTCGCCGGCGGTGCCGGCGGCCCCGGCGCCTTCGTCGGGCCGACCGCGGGCTACCTGGGCGGGTTCGTCGTCGGGGCGGGCCTCATCGGCTGGCTCGTCGAGCGTCGCCTGCCCGCCTACCCGACCTGGTGGGGAGCCCTCGCCAACGTCGTCGGCGGCATCCTCGGTGTGTATGCCGTGGGCGTCCCGGTCCTCTCGGCGGTCTCGGGTCTGGCGTTCCCGACCGCCCTCAAGCTCGGCTTCCTCTACTTCGTGCCGGGCGACCTGGTCAAGGTCGCCCTCGCCACGGTCGTCGCCGCTGCGGTCCACCGGGCCGTCCCCGACGTCGCGGGGGTGGCCCCGGCCCGCGACTCCCAGCCCGCCGGGGTCGACTGAGCCTGCCGTGATCAGGATCGACGGGGTCAGCCACCGGTACGGGGACCGCACCGTCCTCGATGACCTGAGCGTCGAGCTCGACGAGCCGCGGGTCGGCGTCATCGGGGCGAACGGGTCGGGGAAGTCGACCTTCGCCCGGCTCCTCAACGGCCTCGTCCTGCCCACCAGGGGCCGTGTCGAGGTCGACGGGCTCGACACGGCGAGGGACGGTGCCGCGGTGCGCCGCAAGGTCGGGTTCGTCTTCTCCGACCCCGACGCCCAGATCGTCATGCCGACCGTCCGCGAGGACGTGACCTTCTCGCTGCGTGGCCGCGGGCTGGAGCGCCCCGAGATCGAGCGCCGGGTGTCGGTGGCCCTCGCGACCCACGGCCTGGCCGCCCACGCCGACCACCCGGCCCATCTGCTCTCGAGCGGGCAGAAGCAGGCGCTCGCCCTGGCCTCGGTGCTCGTCCTCGAACCCGACCTCCTGGTCTGCGACGAGCCCACGACCCTGCTCGACCGGCGGCATACCCGACGCGTGGCCCGGCTCCTCGAGGCGCTGCCCCAGCGCGTCGTCCTCGTCACCCACGACCTCGACCTCGTCGTGGGCTGGGACCGCGTCCTCGTCGTGGACGCCGGCAGGCTCGTCGCCGACGGCGCGGGCCACGAGGTCGTGCCGTTCTACGAGCGGCTCATGGACGAGCTGCCGGCACACCAGGGAGAGCCGTGACCCTCGTCCACCGGCTGCCGGCGGGGGCCAAGCTGCTCGCCCTGTTCGTCCTCACCGGTGTCCTCGTCGTCCTCCGGTCGCCCGCCGTGGCCCTGGCCGGAGCCGTTCTCGTCCTCGGCGGGTATGCCGTGGCGGGGCTGGGCCCGGGCCGGCTCTGGTTGGTCCTGCGCCCGCTCCGGTGGGTGCTCGCCGCGCTCCTCGTCGTCCAGTGGCTCACGGCCGGGTGGCGCCCCGCGGTCCTCGTCGTCGGCACGCTGCTCGTCGCGGTGACCGCCGCCGGGCTGGTCACGGCGACCACCTCGACGACGGACCTGCTCGATGCCGTCATCGCCGGGCTCCGCCCGCTGCGTCCGCTCGGCGTCGACGCCGAGCGGGTCGGGCTGGCCTTCTCACTCGCCGTGCGCGCACTCCCGGTCATCCAGCACGCCTTCGACGAGGCCGTCGACGCACGCAAGGCGCGCGGGCTCGGGCGGAGCACCCGGGCGCTCGTCACGCCCGTGGTCATCCGGACGATCCGGCACGCCGAACGCACCGGCGAGGCTCTCGCGGCCCGTGGTCTCGATGACTGAGCACGTCGGTCGGTCGGTGGGCGGGGCATGACCGGGGCCGGGAGTGCGGCGGACCCTCGCTGGTGGCGCCGGCCGCGACGCTCGCTGCACGAGGAGCTGCCGACCTGGCTGCGGCTCACCCTGGCCGTCGCGACGATCGGTCCGCTCGTCGCAGCCTCCGCGATGTGGCAGGGCCTGCGCACGGGGATGACCGGGGCCGGCTGGGTACGGCTCGGCATCGGCCTGGTCGTGACGACGGCCCTCGTGGCCTGGCTGCTGCGGCCCGTCGACCATCCGGGCCGGGCGGAGCGGGCCGCCCGGGCGCCCCGTGGCCTGCGCTGAGGCGGGTGCGGCCAGGGTCCACTACGCGCCCGGGGGGCGTCCGGTGGTCCAGGTGACGGCGGTGAGGTAGCCGAGCCGGCGGTAGACACGGCGCGCCGTCGTGTTGTCGGCGTACATCCCGAGGGTGCACACGCCGCCGCGGACGAGGGCCTCGCGGGTGAGGTGGGCCGTGACGGCCGACCCGAGCCCCTGCCCGCGGTGTGCGGGGTCGACCGTGATCCCCGCGAGATGGAGGACGCCGGCGCTGTTGGGCTCGCTGCAGCCACACGCGACGAGGGTGCCGGAGGTGTCCTGGATGCCGACCCAGAGCTGGGCCGGGCGCTCGTACGGCTGGCCGAAGGTGCGCGGGTTGTGCAGGTCGAGGAAGGTGCGCAGGTCGGCCTTGCGGTCCGGGCCCAGCCGCAGGATCAGCTCCTCGGCGGGCACGGGCGCCGGCGCGGTGCGCGTCCACATCCACTCCCAGCTGCTCGGCTGCGAGAGGGAGAGCCGGTCGGCCACGAGGTCGTAGGCGTCGGCGGGGGCGCTCACCCTGGTGACCTCGGGGTGCGTGACGAGCTCGCGGACATCGGGGTCCTCGAGAAGGAGCGCGATGCCGTCCGTGGTCCCGAGCAGGGCACCGCCCTGGGCGCCGCTCTGGCCGCGGCGCACGTAGGCGACCGCCCCCGCGCCCGGCTCGCCCACGGCATACGAGGGGGCCAGGAGGGACGGGCCGACGTCCCAGCGCAGGACGGGATGGGAGCCGCCGGCCTCCCGCAGCGCCCGCAGGGTCGTGAGCCGCCTGATCTCGGTCACTCGGTGATTCCCCATCTGTCATGGAGGCGCCGCAGCGACCGCGGCGCCCACCAGTTGGCGTTGCCGAGGACCGACATCGTCGCCGGGACGAGAAGCATCCTGACGAGCGAGGCGTCGATGAGCACGGCGAGGAGGAGGGCGACGCCCATCTCCTTGATGACGAGCAGCTTCCCGGCCGCGAAGCCGGCGAAGACGATCACGACGAGCAGCGCCGCCGAGGTGATGATCCGCCCGGAGCGCTGCAGCCCGAGGGTGACCGCCCGCTCGCTGCCGACCCCGTGCTCGTGGAGCTCGACCACGCGGGAGAGCAGGAAGACCTCGTAGTCCATGGAGAGCCCGAAGCCGAACGCGAGGACGAGCAGCGGGATCGTCGACTCGACCGCGCCGACCGAGGCGAAGCCGAGCGGCCCGGCGAGGTGGCCGTCCTGGAACACCCACACGACGAGCCCCATCGTCGCGCCCAGCGAGAGGACGTTCATGACGAGCGCCTTGACGGGGATGACGACCGACCCGGTCATGAGGAACAGCAGGACAAGCGTCGCCAGGGCGACCAGCCCGAGGGCGAGCGGGGCGCGCGAGAGCATGGCGGCCGACAGGTCGCGCAGCTGGGCGGCCTGCCCGACGACGTATGCCGTGAACGGCGGCCGATGGTCGTGCAGGTAGGCCACGGCGTCGCGCGAGCCCTGCCCCAGGCCGTCGTCACCGGTGTGCAGGCCGACCGTGACGAGGTCCGCGGCGACCTGCTGCGGCGGGTCGACCGAGGTGACCCCCGGGATGCGGGCGGCCGCGGACTGCCAGGCCCGGACCTCGGTGATCGGGGCGTGCGTCACGACGGTGACCTGTGGACCGCCCAGCGCCGAGTAGTGCCGGTCGAGGGTGTCGAAGAAGGTCCGCTGCGCCGACCCGACGGGGAGCAGCTCGGCACCCGAGGAGGTGATGCGCAGCGAGAGCGCCGGGGCGGCGGCGACGAGAAGGGCGGCGGTGACGGCCACGATGACGAGCCAGGGGTGCCGGTGCACCCGCTCGGCGAGCCGCGAGAAGACGCCGGTGTCGGGGGAGTGCTCTGTCCCACGACGCAGCAGCCGGCGGGCGGCGAGGGTGGCCAGCGCCGGGATGAGCGAGAGGGCGACGGCCAGCGCGACGACGACGACCGAGACGGCGGCGGCACTGATCGCGCGCATGAACTCGACGTCGAAGACCATCAGCCCCGACAGGGAGATGGCGACCGTGACCGCGGAGAAGATCACCGTCCGCCCGGCCCGGTCGAGGGTGAGCTCGGTGGCGAGGAGGATGTGCTCGCGGTGCAGCCGGCGCACCCCCGCACCCTCGCGGATCCGGCGCAGCTCCTCGCGGAACCTGCTCACCGTCAGCAGGCCGTAGTCGATGGACAGGCCCAGCCCGAGCACGGTGACGACGTTGACCGACGAGGCGTCGAGGTCGATGAGGTACGAAAAGCCCAGCAGCGAGGCCAGCGCCCCGGCGATGGAGGCGAGGGCGCCGACGATGGGCAGCCCGGCGGCGAGGAACCCGCCGAAGACGACGATCATGACGAGGAAGCTGATCGGCAGGGCGATGCCCTCGCCCACCCGCAGGTCCTTGGGGATCTGCCCGACGATGGCGTCGACGAGGGTGCTGACGCCTCCGCGCTGGGACGCGGTCGCACCGGTCTGCTCGACGAGCCGGTCGAAGACCGCGTTGACGGCGGTCGTGGCGGCCGCCTCCTCGGCCGAGGTGGCCCCGGGGTCGAAGCGGACGACCGTCGCGAAGCCGCCGGCGGTGCGCGACCCGGCGGCTCCGTCCTCGGTGAGGGCCAGGCCCGCGGGTGAGGTGGGTCCGTCGGGCACGACGTAGGGGTTGACGGCGGAGTCGACATGGTCGACCGAGGTGAGGTCCTTGACCGCCTGGGCGGCGGCCCTGGCCACCGTCGGGGAGTCGAGGTCGACACCCTCGAGGAGCAGCGTGGAGGTCGCGTAGGACGTCACCCCGGCCCTGGTCAGCAGGTCGCGCCCGGTCATCGCCTCACCCGGAGCGGTGATCTCGCCGCTGTGCAGCCGGTCGAAGACCGACTGGGTCCCCAGCGCTCCCTCGGCGACGGCGAACCCGGCCACGACGAGGAGCACCCAGGTGAGCAGGATCGTGCGGGGGTGACGGCCGACGACACGTCCCCACCGACGCAGCAACGCGCCGTGCCGGGGGTCGACGTCACCCATGGCGCCTAGCCTCCCACCCGGGCCCGGCGAGCCGGCAGTCACCCGGCGGCTGCACCGCGCAGGTCCACGTCGGACCCGTGCCGCTGGCGGGCGGGCAGGACGTGCCCGCGACGTACCGCCGCGGCATACAGGCCGAGACCCAGGGCGAGCCCGAGGACGACGGCGACGACCGACCCCTCCACGCCCATGGCGCCACCGGAGAGCCAGGTGGCGCCGGAGAGGGTCGACCGCACCAGGCCTCGCCCGCTCCCGCTGCCCGAGACGTCGATGCCGAAGATGCCGCCCTCGGTGGCGTTCCATGCGATGTGGATCCCGATCGCGAACCAGAGCCGCCGGGTGAGCAGGTAGGCCGACCCGAGGAGGATGCCGGCCTCGACGGCAATGGCGACGGCCCCCCACATCGTGGCGTCGGGGTTCGTCAGGTGGGCGCCCCCGAAGAGCAGGGCGGTCGCGGTGAGGGCCCACCGGCTGCCGAGCGGCTTGTCGAGGACCCGCAGCAGAACCCCGCGGAAGACGAGCTCCTCGGCGATGCCCGGCCCGACCCCGAGGGCCAGGCCGGTGAGGATCCCGGTGTCCCACCCGACCGAGACGACGTGGTAGCCACCGAGGGCGGCGACGACGCCGACGACGAGGACCATGTAGGCCGCACCGACGCCCAGGCCCGCGGCGAGCTCGCGGGCTGCTCCGGCCCGGGCGAGCTCGTAGACCGGGCGGCGGGCCAGCCAGCGGACGAGTGCGGGGTAGAAGGCGAGCATGAGCAGCCCCTCGACGAGGAGCCCCACCGCGACGCCCGGCCAGGGGTGGTCGGCGAACCAGCGGGTCGTGTCGCCCGTCGGCGAGCCGTGCACCGCCACGGTGAGCGCGGTCGCGACCAGGCCGGTGCCCAGTGCCGTGGCGACCGCGAAGGCGCTGAGCCCGGCGAAGACCTGGAGCCCGGGGCGTGGCTCGCGGCGGGCGAGGTCGCCCGCCAGGGTCGCGGCGACCCGGTCCGGGGTGGGGAGGAACGCCATGGGGACACTGTGGCAGGCGTCGCGGTTCCCGGGGGGCAGGTGGCACGTGGTGGACGGCCGTGCCACGCGCGTCGGCCGCGGTCGGTAGCCTCGACGCTGTGACGAGCGAGGGAGGAGATCTCTTCGCCGCGGCCGCCGCCGGGCCCGGTGACGGCGACGCCCGGGGGGCGGCCCTGCCGCCACTGGCGGTGCGGATGCGTCCGCGCACCGTCGAGGAGGTGCGCGGCCAGGGCGAGGTGCTTCGCCCGGGCAGCCCGCTGCGCCGTCTCATCGAGGGCTCGGGTGGGACCGCCGGTCCCCTGTCGGCGATCATCTGGGGCCCTCCGGGGACCGGCAAGACGACGCTCGCCCATCTCGTGGCCACCGCCGCCCACCGTGAGTTCGTCGAGCTGTCCGCCGTGACGGCCGGGGTCAAGGACGTCCGTGCGGTCATGGACGCGGCGGCCCGTGCCCGGGACCTGTACGGGCGCCAGACCGTGCTCTTCCTCGACGAGATCCACCGGTTCACCAAGGCCCAGCAGGACGCGCTCCTCCCAGGGGTCGAGAACCGCCAGGTCATCCTCGTCGCCGCGACGACCGAGAACCCCTCGTTCTCGGTGGTCGCCCCGTTGCTCTCGCGCTCGATGCTCATCGCCCTGGTGCCCCTGGCCGACGACGAGGTGGCCGATCTGGTCCGGGCGGCGGTGACCGACGAGCGGGGTCTCGGGGCGGCCTTCCGGCTGGCGGACGACGCCGTCCAGCACCTCGTCCGGGTCGCCGGCGGCGACGCCCGGCGGGCGCTCACCGCCCTCGAGGCGGCCGCCGGGGTCGCCCAGGACCGGGTGCCGTTCGGGGCCGACCCGGAGGAGCCTGCCGAGATCACCCTCGCCGACACCGAACAGGCGCTCGCCCATGCGTCGGTCCGCTACGACCGGACGGGTGACCAGCACTACGACGTCGCCTCGGCGCTCATCAAGTCGATGCGGGGCTCGGACGTGGACGCCGCCCTGCACTACCTCGCGCGGATGCTCGAGGCGGGGGAGGACCCACGCTTCATCGCGCGGCGGATCGTCATCGCGGCCAGCGAGGACGTCGGCATGGCCGACCCGACCGCGCTCCAGACCGCCGTCGCCGCCCTGCACGCCGTGGCCCAGATCGGGATGCCCGAGGCCCGGATCATCCTGGCGCAGGCCGTCGTCCACAACGCCCTCGCCCCGAAGTCCAACGCCGCCTACGTGGGGATCAACGAGGCCATCGCCGACATCCGCGCCGGCCGCGGCGGCCCGGTGCCGGTGCACCTGCGGGGCAGCGGGTATGCCGGCGCGGCGCGGCTCGGTCACGGCGAGGGCTACGTCTATGCCCACGACGAGCCGGACGCGGTGGCCGAGCAGCAGTACCTGCCCGACGACCTGCAGGGGCGGACGGACTACTACCGCCCGAGCGACCGGGGCTTCGAGGCTCGCCTCCAGGAGCGCTGGGCCTGGCTGCGGACCCGCCTCGGCCGCGGCTGAGGACGCGTCGCCGCGAGGCCCGGGCTCAGCCCGACGCGGTGCGCTGGGCGGCGTCGAGGAGCTGCTGCCAGTCGCTGATCTTGACCTCTCCGCGGCCGTGGGCGCGCCCACGCTGCGCCTCCGCCGCGACGACCCGGCGCCATCCCTCGACATCGACGGCCCGGATGCCGCGCTCGGCGAGCAGCGCCTCGACCCCCGCGGGGTCGACGCGATGGCGGGCCAGCAGCCCGGACGCGTCGCCGACGATGGTCGCGACCGTCTCCTTGGCGTCGGAGCGGTTCGTGCCGATGACGCCGATGGGTCCGCGCTTGATCCAGCCCACGGCATACACCCCCGCGACGACGTGGCCGTCGCGGACCATCCGGTGCTCCTCGGTCGGGATGACCGCGCGCGCGTCGTCGAAGGGGAGGCCGTCTGGCACCGTGCCGCGGTAGCCGACCGCGCGCAGGACCGCGTCGACGGGCAGGTCCCAGTGCTCGCCGGTGCCGCGACCCTCCTCGTCCGCCCGCTCGAGCCGCAGGCCGCTCACCCTGCCCTCGCCGAGGACCTGCGCCGGGCGGGCGCCGAAGTGCAGGTGGAGCCGCCGGGGAGCCGGCGCGGCAGCGCGCCGGGCCCACTCGCGCAGGACGGACAGGTTGCGGGCGGTCGCCGCGGCCGTGCCCTCGGGGTCCTCGACGGGGAGCTCACCGTCGTCGAGGACCACCTGGACGCCCGACAGCTCCCCGAGCTCGCGCAGCTCCTTGGTCGTCCACCTCGCGTGCTGCGGCCCGCGGCGCCCCAGGAGGTGGACATCGGTGACCCGGCTGTGTCGCAGCGCGTCGAGCACGTCCTGCGGGACGTCGGTGGGCGAGAGCTCCTCGGGGTCACGCACGAGGATCCGGGCCACGTCGACGGCGACGTTGCCCACGCCGACCACCGCGACCGACCGGGCGGAGACGAGGTCGGGGTGCTCGCTCTCGGGGTGGCCGTTGTACCAGTCGACGAAGGCGGTCGCCGAGCTGCTGCCCGCGAGCTCCTCCCCGGGGATGCCGAGCGCCCGGTCCTGGCTCGCGCCCAGCGCGTAGACGACCGCGTCGTAGCGCTCGAGGAGCTCCTCGGCGGTCACGTCGCGGCCCACCTCGACGTTGCCGAAGAGGCGCACGGCCGGGCGCGCGAGGACCGCCCCGAGGGCCCGCCCGGTGGCCTTGATGTTCGCGTGGTCCGGCGCGACCCCGTAGCGGAGCAGCCCGAAGGGGACGGGCAGCCGCTCGAGGAGGTCGACGAGGGCGCCGTGCGGGAGCAGCGGGTCCTCGCCGGGTCGTGGCGCAGCGGTGAGGTGGTCCGCGGTGTAGATGCCGGCCGGTCCGGCGCCCACGACAGCGACCCGCAGGGGTCGGCCCGGTCCGGCCACGGGGCCGACCTCCTCGTGCTCCGCCATGTGCGCACCTCCGCCCGCCGACCTGGTGTCGTCGACGAGCCAACGATACCCCGGAGGGTATTGGTCGGTGCTTCTGCGGGGGCGGCGCCCCGGGGAGCCACCGCCGTCCGGTCTCCGACGTCACGGTGGGGTCCACGGCCACGGCCGAAACGGCGAGGGCCACGTCGCCACGCGGCGAGTAGGGTCGCACCATGACGTGGACGCTCGGCGGGGTCGCGGGGATGCTGGCGGCCCTGGCCTTCGCCTACCTCGTCCTGCGGGTGGCCCAGCTCATCGGCAAGGCGGGGACCATCCTCGACGAGACCGCCGAGTCGCTCCGGACCACGAGCGCCAACGTCCAGCCCACGCTCCAGGGCCTGACCGACACGGTCAGCCTGACGAACGACCAGCTCGCCCGGGTCGACACGATCACGACCTCGGTCTCGACCATGACGACGAACGCGTCGGCGCTCACGTCGATCTTCGCCGCCACCCTGGGCAGCCCGCTCGTCAAGGTCGCGGCGTTCTCCTTCGGCGTCCGCCGGGCGATGGCGGACCTGCGGACGGCCCGACGATGAGGGTGCGGCGCGTCGTGCTCGCGGCGGCCGTCGTCGGCGTCGGGTATGCCGTGGTGCGCCTGGCGGCGTGGTACGCACCGGAGGGGGTGCGCCAGGCCGCGCGGGACTTCGTGACGACGGTGCGGCACGTCTCGGCCGAGCGAGAGGCGCAGCTGCGGCTGGCGCTCGGCCTGGCCATCGAGACCGACGAGGGGGGCGAGCTCGGCGACGGGCTGACCCCCGACGAGGCGGCCGCGCTGCTCGACGACCCGACCGGCCGAGCTCTCTAGGGCCCGCGCGCCCCGCCCCGTCCCCACGGAGGGCCTTCAGGGCTCCCGTACGATCGTCCGTGCACCGACACGGGCCGGTGGCACGACCGGCAGCACGGCATACCCAAGGAAAGCACCCCACATGGAAACCGCAGAGATCCGGCGTCGCTGGCTGGCGTTCTTCGAGAAGTACGGCCACACGGTCGTCCCCTCGGCCCCCCTGATCTACGACGACCCCAACCTGCTGTTCGTCAACGCGGGCATGGTCCAGTTCAAGCCGTACTTCCTCGGCCAGGAGACCCCGCCCTACCCCCGTGCCACGAGCGTCCAGAAGTGCGTCCGGACCGGAGACATCGACGAGGTCGGCAAGACGAGCCGGCACGGCACCTTCTTCCAGATGAACGGCAACTTCTCCTTCGGCGACTACTTCAAGGAGGGGGCGATCCGGCTGGCCTGGGAGCTGCTGACGACCCCCCAGGACGAGGGTGGCTACGGGCTCGAGGGCGAGAGGCTCTGGGCCACGGTCTACGAGGACGACGACGAGGCCGCGCGCCTGTGGGCCGAGAACACCGGCATCCCGACCGAGCGGATCGTCCGACGCGGTGTCGCGGACAACTACTGGCACATGGGCGTGTCCGGCCCGGGCGGTCCCTGCTCGGAGATCTACTACGACCGCGGTCCTGAGTACGGCCCGGACGGGGGACCGGCGGTCGACGAGGACCGTTTCCTCGAGGTCTGGAACCTCGTCTTCATGCAGTCCGAGCTCGGCGAGGTCCGCTCCAAGGTCGACTTCGACATCGTCGGTGACCTGCCCAAGAAGAACATCGACACGGGCATGGGCCTGGAGCGGATGGCCTCCATCCTCCAGGGCGTCGACAACATGTACGAGATCGACGAGGTCTACCCGGTGCTGGCCAAGGCCGCCGAGATGACCGGTCGGACCTACGGCGAGCACTCCGGCCACGCCGCCGGGGCGAGCCATCCCGACGACGTCCGGCTGCGCGTCGTGGCCGACCACGTCCGCTCCGCGCTCATGCTCATCGGCGACGGGGTCACCCCCGGCAACGAGGGCCGTGGCTACGTCCTGCGACGGATGCTGCGGCGGGTCATCCGCTCGATGCGGCTGCTGGGCTACGACGACCCGGCGCTGCCGCACCTGCTGCCGGTGTCGATGGAGCGGATGAGCCAGTCCTACCCCGAGCTGCGCAGCGGCTTCGAGCGGATCAGCCAGATCGCGTATGCCGAGGAGGACGCCTTCCGGCGCACCCTCGCCGCGGGGACCACCATCCTCGACACCGCGGTGACCCGCACCAAGGCCTCCGGGGGCGCGGTGCTCTCGGGCCAGGAGGCGTTCGCGCTGCACGACACCTATGGGTTCCCGATCGACCTCACCCTCGAGATGGCCGCCGAGCAGGGCGTCGCCGTCGACGAGGAGGGCTTCCGCCGGCTGATGACCGAGCAGCGTCAGCGGGCGAAGGCCGACGCGAAGGCCAAGAAGGTCGCCCACGGGGACACGACCGTCTACCGCGAGGTCGCGGACTCCCTCGGCCACGACGTGGTCTTCACCGGCTACGACGAGGTCGTCAGCGACAGCCGGGTCGCCGGGATCATCAGCGACGGCGTCGCCGTCCGCACGGCCGTCACGGGCGACGACATCGAGCTGGTCCTCGACCGCACCCCCTTCTACGCCGAGGGGGGCGGCCAGCTGGCCGACGGCGGTCGGATCCAGCTCGCCGGCGGCGCGATCATCCAGGTCCGGGACGTCCAGAAGCCGATCGGCGGGCTGGTCGTCCACCGCGCGACCGTCGTCGTCGGCGAGGTCGAGATCGGCGAGCAGGCGCAGGCCGAGGTCGACATCGAGCGTCGTCGCGCCATCTCCCGGGCGCACACCGCCACCCACATGGTGCACAAGGCGATCCGCGAGGCGCTCGGCGAGACCGCGACCCAGGCCGGGTCCGAGAACGCCCCTGGCCGCTTCCGCTTCGACTTCAACGCGGCGTCCGCGATCCCGCAGTCGATGCTGCGCGACGTGGAGTCCCGCGTCAACGCGATCCTGCTCGAGGACCTGCCGGTGCGGGCCGACGTCATGACCCAGGACGAGGCGCGCGAGGCCGGCGCCATGGCGCTCTTCGGCGAGAAGTACGGCGACGCCGTGCGGGTCATCTCGGTCGGGGAGTGGGCGCGCGAGCTGTGCGGCGGGACCCACGCCGAGCGGACCACGCAGCTCGGCACGGTCACCCTGCTCGGTGAGGCGTCGATCGGGTCCGGGGTGCGGCGCGTGGAGGCCCTCGTCGGCACCGACGCCCACTCCTTCCTCGCCCGCGAGCACGCGATCGTCGGTCAGCTGACCGAGCTCGTCAAGGCCCGGCCCGAGGAGCTTGCGGAGCGCATCTCCGGGGTGCTCGGGCGGCTGAAGGAGGCCGAGCGGGAGATCGAGCGGATGCGGGCCGAGAAGGTCCTCGCCGCGTCCGCCGCGCTCACCGCCGCGGCTCGCGACGTCGCGGGGGTGACCTTCCTCGGCCATGATGCGGGGCCGGAGGCGGGCGCCGACGACGTCCGGACGATGGTGATGGACCTGCGCGGCCGGCTCGGCGCCGAGCGGGCCAGTGTCGTCGCGGTCACCGGCACGGCCGGTGGGCGTCCCGTCGTCGTCGTCGCGACGAACGAGCGGGCCCGCGAGCGCGGCATCCGGGCCGGTGAGCTCGTGCGAGCGGCGGCCCAGGCGCTCGGTGGCGGGGGCGGCGGCAAGGACGACCTCGCCCAGGGAGGCGGGACCGACCCGGCGAAGGTCGGGGCGGCGCTCGCCGCGGTCGAGTGGCGGGTCGGGGAGCTGGCCGGCTGAGATGCGACCTGGCGTCCGCGTCGGGGTCGACGTCGGTTCCGTGAGGATCGGCGTCGCGAGCAGCGACCCCCAGGGGGTCCTGGCGACCCCCGTGGGCACCGTGGCGGCATCGGCGGACCCGTCCGAGGCGGTCGAGGAGGTCGCCACCGTCGTGGCCTCTCTCGCTGCCGTCGAGGTGGTCGTCGGGCTGCCGGTGCTGCTTTCCGGGGAGGAGGGCACCGCCGCGCAGGCGGCGCGCCAGTATGCTCGAACGTTGGCGGCGCGTATCGCGCCCGTGCCGGTGCGGCTCGTCGACGAGCGGCTGACCACGGTCGATGCGCACCGCGCACTGCGGGAGAGCGGTGTCGCCGGCCGGCGGCAGCGGGCCGTCGTCGACCAGGTGGCGGCCGTTCTCATCCTGCAGGCCGCGCTCGACCTCGAGCGCGGCACGGGTCGCCCGCCGGGTGAGCCGGTGGAGCGAAGGCGGCGCAGGCCGCGGAGCAAGGACGGACAAGGGTGACGGACCACCATCATCTCGGCCAGGCGATCTTCGGCGAGGACCACCACACCCCCGCCGAGCCGCCGCCGACGCGCCGTCGGGAGATCCACCGGCGCCCGAGGCGGCGCCGCGGCCGCACCTGGCTCGTCCTCGTCCTCGTCGTCGTCGTCCTCGGCGGGGTCGGAACGCTCGCCTGGTCCGGCATCTCGCCGCTGCTGTCCAAGATCACCTCCATCGGCGGTGCGCAGGCCACCGACTACCCCGGGCCGGGCTCGGGCTCGGTCACCGTCGTCGTCAAGCAGGGGGACACCGGCGAGGACATCGCCACGACGCTGAAGAACGCGGGTGTCGTCCTCACCCGCACGGCATACCTGGATGCCGCCCGGCTCCACCCCGAGGAGTCGGCGGCGATCCAGCCGGGCAGCTACACGCTCAAGCTCAAGATGTCCGGAGCCCAGGCCTTCGCCGCCCTCACCGACCCGGCGAACCGGGCCGGAGCCGGCGTCACCGTCCGCGAGGGACTCTGGGCGAGCGAGATCTACGACCTCCTGGCGAAGCAGACGGGCACGCCCCGCGCCGACTACACCGCCGCGGCCAAGAACACCGCCGCACTCGGGCTGCCCGCCGTCGCCAAGGGCAACCTCGAGGGCTGGCTGTTCCCCGCGACCTACGACTTCCCCGAGGGGATGCCCGCCGCGAAGCAGCTCTCGACGATGGTCGCCAAGACCGTCGCGGAGCTCAAGGACGCCAACGTCCCGCCGGCGCAGGACGAACGGACGCTCATCATCGCCTCGATCGTCCAGGCCGAGGCGAGCAACACCACCGACATGGCCAAGGTCGCCCGGGTCGTCCTCAACCGGATCGCCAACACCGGTGCCCCCAACTACGGGCTGCTCCAGCTCGACTCCACGGTCAGCTACGGGGTCAAGCACCGGTCGGTCACGACGACCGACGCCGAGCGGAAGGACCCCAACCCCTGGAACACCTACGTCCACCCGGGCCTGCCCGTCGGGCCGATCGGGAACCCGGGCCGGGCCGCCATCGACGCCGCCCTGCACCCTGCGACCGGTCCCTGGCTGTTCTTCGTCACGGTCAACCCGCTGACCGGCGAGACGAAGTTCGCGACGACCCAGGCCCAGCACGACAGGTACGTCGCGGAGTTCCAGGCCTTCTGCCAGGCCCACCCGGGGACCTGCTCGTGACCGACGCGGTCGGAGTGGTCCGGTGCTGAGAGCGGCGGTCCTCGGCGCCCCCGTGCGCCACTCCCTCTCGCCCGTTCTCCACGCCGCCGCGTACGCCGCCCTCGGCCTCACCGACTGGACCTACGACGCCCACGAGGTCGAGGCCGAGGAGCTGTCGGGCTTCGTCGGTGCCCTCGGTCCCGAGTGGCGGGGGCTCAGCCTGACCATGCCCCTGAAGGAGGCGGCCCTGGGGGTGGCGAGCGAGGTCAGCGAGGTGGCCCTGGCCGCCGGGGCGGCCAACACGCTCGTCCGGCAGGCCGACGGGTCCTGGCATGCCGACAACACCGACGTCGTCGGCATCGTCGAGGCGCTTCGCCCCCACCTGCTCGGGCCGGTCGGCTCCGCCCTCGTGCTCGGCTCCGGCGCGACCGCCCGCTCCGCCGTGCTGGCGCTGTCCCGCCTGGGGGCGCGTCGGCTCACCGTCGCCGCCCGGGACCTCGCCAAGGCCGAGGCGCTGGCGGTCTGGGCGGCCCGCCCCGAGGTCGGGGTGGGGCTGGTGTCGGTCGCCCCGCTCGCCCGCTGGGGAGCCCTGGCCGCCGACGTCGTCGTCTCGGCCGTGGCGCCGGCCGGGGGAGCCGCCGTCGCCGCCGAGCTCGCGGCCCCGACCGCGGGTGTGCTCCTCGACGTCGTCTATGCCGGATGGCCGACCCCGCTCGCCGTCTCGGCCCTCGAGGCCGGGCTCATCGTGGTGTCCGGGATCGAGATGCTCGTCCACCAGGCGGCGGCCCAGTTCGCCCTCTTCACGGGCTACGCCGCGCCGGTGGCCGAGATGCTGCGGGCCGGACGCGACGCCCTGGAAGGATGAGGCGTGCTCACCGCCGCGACGTCGATCGCCCCGCCGGACCACGCCCCGTGGTGGGCCCTGGTCGTCCTCGCCGTCGTCGGCGGAGCGGTCGGACACCTCACCGGCCGACAGCTGGCGACCGGCGGCTACCGGATCGACGACGACGAGGCCGACGGCCCCGCGGGACGCCCCTGGTGGCCGGCCCCCGCGCTCGCCGCGCTCTGGGTCCTCGTCGGGTGGTACGTCGGCGACCTGGCGCACTGGGCGGCGGCACCGGCATACCTCCTCTTCGCCTGGCTGTCGGTCGGGCTGGTGTGGATCGACCTCGACGTCCACCGGCTGCCCGTCGGGCTCGTCTGGCCCGGCACGGGTGGCGTCGTCCTGCTGCTGGCCGTCGCGACCGTGGCCAACGGAGGCGACGGATGGCTCGGCGCGCTCATCGGCGCCGCGGTCCTCTTCGCCGTGTTCGTCGTCCTCTCCCTCCTGCCCGGGGGCGGGATGGGGTGGGGCGACGTCCGACTCACGGTGCCGGTCGGGCTGCTGCTCGGCTGGCTCGGGCTCGGCTACCTCGCCGCCGGCATCCTGTCGACGGTCATCGTCGGCGGGGTGCTCGCCGTCGTCGCCCTGGCTCGGGGCCGCGGCCGGAAGGCGGACGTCGCCTACGGCCCGGCGCTGTGCGCCGGCGTCTTCCTCGGCATCGTCTGGGCGTCCCAGATCATGGCGCAGGGGACCGCGGGCTGAGACGGGAGGGTGAGAATGAGCAGCATGCTGCGCTGGCTGACCGCGGGGGAGTCCCACGGCCCCGCTCTCATCGCGACGATGGAGGGGCTGCCGGCCGGCGTCGCGGTGAGCAGCGCGGACCTCGCCGGAGCCCTGGCGCGACGGCGGCTCGGCTACGGCCGGGGCGCCCGGATGGCCTTCGAGCGCGACGACGTCGAGTTCCTGGGGGGCGTGCGGCACGGGCTGACCCTCGGCTCGCCCATCGCGGTGCGGATCGGCAACACCGAGTGGCCGAAATGGCGGACGGTCATGAGCCCCGACCCGGTGAGTGCCGCGGAGTATGCCGCGGCCGACGAGGTGGGCGCCGAGAAGGAGATCGCCCGCAACCGGCCGCTCACCCGTCCCCGCCCGGGGCACGCGGACCTCGTCGGGATGCAGAAGTACGGCTTCGAGGACGCCCGCCCGATCCTCGAGCGGGCCTCCGCGCGCGAGACCGCCGCCCGCGTCGCCCTGGGTGAGGTCGCCGCCCGGCTCCTCGACCAGGCCTACGGCATCCGTCTGGTCTCCCACACCGTCGCCATCGGCCAGGCAGCGGTGGCGGACGGCGTTGCCCTGCCCGGCCCCGACGACGTCGGCGCGCTCGATGCCGACCCGGTGCGCGCGTTCGACGCCACGGGGTCGGCCGCCATGGTCGCCGAGATCGAGGCTGCCAAGGCCGACGGCGACACCCTCGGCGGCGTCGTGGAGGTCATCGCCTACGGGATGCCGCCCGGTCTGGGGTCCCACGTCCACTGGGACCGCAAGCTCGACGCGCGTCTCGCCGCCGCCCTGATGGGCATCCAGGCCATCAAGGGCGTCGAGATCGGTGACGGCTTCCGGTCGGCCGCCCGGCGCGGGTCGCAGGCGCACGACGAGATGGACCGCGGCGCCGACGGCGTGATCCGCCGGCGGAGCGACCGGGCCGGCGGTACCGAGGGCGGGATGTCGGTCGGCGGCACGCTGCGGGTCCGTGCCGCGATGAAGCCGATCAGCACCGTCCCCCGGGCCCTGGCCACCGTCGACGTGGCCGCCGACGGACCCGCCACCGCGATCCACCAGCGCTCCGACGTCTGCGCGGTCCCGGCCGCCGGAGTCGTCGCCGAGGCGATGGTCGCGCTCGTCCTCGCCGAGGCCGCCCTCGAGAAGTTCGGCGGCGACTCGGTCGCCGAGACGGCCCGCAACCACGCGGCATACCTCGCGGCCATCCCTGCGTCCATGAGAACCTGGTGAGCCCCATGCCTACCCTTGTCATCATCGGTCCGCCCGGAGCGGGCAAGTCGACCGTCGGCGCCCTCGTGGCGCAGCGGCTCGGGGTGGACTTCCTCGACACCGACCACGCCATCGAGGCCGGCGAGGGGCGGTCGATCGCCGAGATCTTCATCGCCGACGGCGAGGGGGCCTTCCGGGCGCTCGAGCAGGACGAGGTGCTCCAGGCCATCGCCGAGGAGAGCGGGGTCGTCGCCCTCGGGGGCGGCGCGCCGATGGACCCCGTCATCCAGGGAGCACTGGCCGGCCAGCGGGTGGTCTTCCTCGACGTCGGGATCGCCGATGCGGCCAAGCGGGTCGGGTTCGACACCGCGCGGCCACTGCTCGCCGTCAACCCCCGGGCCGCGTGGACCGCCCTCATGGCCGACCGCCGGCCGGTCTACGAGAGGCTGGCCGGGTTCCGCGTCGACACGGCGGGGCGCTCGCCCGAGGAGATCGCCGACGAGGTCGTCGCCGCGATGAGCCAGGCGTGAGCGCGCCGAGCACCATCTCGGTCGGGGGCGACTACGACGTCGTCATCGGGCACGACCTCCTCGGTGCGGTGGCCGCCATGCTGTCCCCGTCGGTCCAGCGGGTGCTCGTCGTGCACTCTGAGTCCCTGCCCGCGCCGGCGGAGCGGGTGGCCGACGCCCTGCGGGTCGACCACGACGTCCAGCTGGCCGCCGTGCCCGACGCCGAGGCCGCCAAGACCGCCGCAACGGCGGAGCGGCTGTGGTCGCTCCTGGGCCGGACCGGTTTCACCCGCAGCGATGCCGTCGTCGCCGTCGGCGGCGGGACGGTCACCGACCTGGCCGGCTTCGTCGCGGCCACCTGGCTGCGCGGCGTCGCCGTCGTGCAGGTCCCGACGACCCTCCTCGCGATGGTCGACGCCGCCGTGGGCGGCAAGACGGGGATCAACACCGCGGAGGGCAAGAACCTCGTCGGCTCCTTCCACCCCCCGGCCGGGGTGGTCTGCGACCTCGACGTCCTGGCGACCCTGCCACCTGCCGACTACGTCGCCGGCCTCGCCGAGGTCGTCAAGGCGGGCTTCATCGCCGACCCCGGCATCCTCGACCTCGTCGAGCGCGACCCCGAGGCTGCGCGCCGCTGGGACGGACCGGCCACGGCGGAGCTCGTCGAGCGGGCCGTCGCCGTCAAGGCCGACGTCGTGAGCAAGGACCTCACCGAGTCGTGGCTGCGTGAGATCCTCAACTACGGGCACACCCTCGGCCATGCCGTCGAGCAGGTCGAGGGCTACACCCGCCGGCACGGTGAGGCCGTGGCGATCGGCATGGTCTATGCCGCCGAGCTCGCGGCGCGCTCGGGCGCCCTGGCCGGCGACGATGCGGCCGACCTCGTGGCCCGCCACCGACGGGTCCTCGGCTCGTTGGGCCTGCCGACCGGCTACGAGCCCGGCCGGTTCGAGGAGCTGCTCACGGTCATGCGGCGCGACAAGAAGACCCGCGGCTCGCTCCTGCGGTTCGTCGTGCTCGAGGGCCTCGCCCGGCCGGTGCGCCTCGAGGGGCCCGACGAGGACCTGCTGCGGGCGGCATACGCGGCGATCTCGAGCTGACCCAGCACGGCCGATTCGCCTACGACCACCCCCTGCACGAAGCTCTGCTAGCAGAAGGTGCTGCCGAACGGCCGTGGTGCAACACCCCCCGACGGCAGGAAGGTGTGCTAGCAGAGGTTCGTGCAGGGCGGCGTGGGCCGAGGGCGGCGCGGGCTTCGAGGGCGGCGCGGGCGTCGCGGGACGGACGGCGGGGTGCCTCGGGCAGGGTACGATGGGCCGCGATCCCACCCCCTCCGGCGGCGGTGACGCGCGCCCGCGCGACCCACGGCCCACCGCCTCGGACCAGCGAGAGAGACACCGCGCGTGGCAACGACCAACGACCTCAAGAACGGCCTCGTCCTCAACATCGAGGGCCAGCTGTGGACCGTCGTCGAGTTCCAGCACGTCAAGCCGGGCAAGGGCCCGGCCTTCGTCCGGACGAAGCTGAAGAACGTCCTGTCCGGCAAGGTCGTCGACCGCACCTTCAACGCCGGGGTCAAGGTCGAGACGGCCAGCGTCGACAAGCGGACCATGCAGTACCTCTACAACGACGGCACCGACTTCATCTTCATGGACCCCGACACCTACGACCAGATCCCGGTGAACCCGGAGGTCCTGGGCGACGCGGCGAAGTACCTGCTCGAGAACCAGGACACCGTCGTCGCCCGCCACGACGGTGCCGTGCTCTACGTCGAGCTGCCCGCCTCGGTCGTCCTCGAGGTCACCTACACCGAGCCTGGCCTGCAGGGCGACCGCTCGACAGGCGGGACGAAGCCGGCGACCCTCGAGACCGGCGCCGAGATCCAGGTGCCGCTCTTCATCGAGACCGGCGAGAAGGTCAAGGTCGACACCCGCGACGGGTCCTACCTCGGCCGGGTGAGCTGACCCCCGATGGGTGCCCGGTCCAAGGCCCGCAAGCGGGCCCTCGACCTGCTGTTCGAGGCCGAGCAGCGCGGCGTCAACGCCCGTGAGCTGCTCGCCGAGCGGTTGGCCCGCCCCACGACCAAGGCGCCGCTGGCCGAGTACACCGTGACCCTCGTCAGCGGTGTCGTCGAGCACTGGAGCGACATCAACGAGCTGCTCACGACGTACTCGCAGGGGTGGAGCCTGGAGCGCATGCCGGCCGTCGACCGGGCCATCCTCCGTCTCGGGGCCTACGAGGTCCTGTATGCCGCGGACGTGCCGGAGCCGGTGGCGATCGCCGAGGCCGTCGCCCTGGCGACCGAGCTGTCGACCGACGAGTCCCCTCGTTTCGTCAACGGGCTTTTGGCCCGTTTGGCCGAGGTGAAGACGACGCTGGGCTGAGACCCTGGTGGGGGAACGCCCGTCCCATGCACCCCATGCGCCACGGCGCGAGGGGGCGGACGGCCCCGCGAACTGAATCCCCTCCCACCATCCTGTGTCATCCTGTCGAGGCACATCAGTCACACCAGCCCCTGGAGTCCCCTCGTGTCACGCCCCCAGGCTGCCCTCCGCCGCTGGGCCCCTGCGACCCTCGCCGTCGGTGCCCTCCTCCTCACCGGCGGGCTGACCGCCCCCAGCGCCTCGGCCACCACCCCGACCGCCGCCGCACCCGCCCAGGCGACCACCGGCCACGCAGCGCCCGCGGGCGTCGCCCTGCGCACGGTCCACTACCGCTCGGTCTCGGTCCGGGTCCCGGCCGGCTGGCCGGTCATCGACCTCGACGCCGACCCGACGGCCTGCGTCCGGCTCGACCGCAACGCCGTCTACCTCGGCACTCCGGGAGCCCAGCAGAACTGCCCCGCCCATGCGGTCGGCCGGGCCGACACCGTCTGGCTCGCCCCCGTAGGTGGTCGGGAGCGCTCGCTCGCCGCGACCGGTCGGGCGACCGAGGTCGGCGGGATGGCCGGACGGGTGCTCGACAGCGGGGCCTCGCAGGAACGCGAGATCGTGCTGCCCGCCGAAGGGGTCGCCGTCCGTACCGCGTGGGGCGGCGACGCGACCGCCACCGAGCAGGCCGTCGCCTCGCTGACCGAGCTTGCGGGCCCGACCTCGCCGAGCGCGGCGACGACGCCGACGGCATCCGCGACGGCATCCGCATCGGCCGGCGCGGGCTCACCGGCCGTGGCCGGGACGGCACCAGGGTCGGCCACCGCGACCGCCCCGTCCTCCACCACATCGGCCTCCACCACGACGACACCGGCCGCTGCGGCCGCCGCGTCCTCGGTGCTCACCGGCATGGCCTTCGACACGTGCGCGGCCCCGTCGGCTGCGACGATGAGCGCCTGGCGAGGCTCGCCCTACGCCGCGGTCGGCATCTACATCGGCGGCTCGATGCGCGCGTGCGGTGACGGCAACCTCAACGCCTCGTGGGTCACGACGGTCACCGGCTACGGCTGGGGCCTCATCCCCATCTACGTCGGGCCCCAGGCGCCCTGCGTCTACCAGAGCGGGCTGGCGCACATCTCGACCACCCAGGCGGCCGCCCAGGGCAAGAGCAACGCCGCTGACGCGGTCGTGCAGGCCAAGCGGTTCGGCCTCGGCCCCGGCAGCATCGTCTACTACGACATGGAGGCCTACGCGACGGGCAGCTCCTCGTGCACGGCCGCCGTCCTCACCTTCCTCACCGCCTGGACGACCGAGCTGCGCAGCGAGGGCTACCTCTCCGGCGTCTACGGCAGCCCGGCCTCGCTCATGAGTGACCTCTCCCGCGCGGTCGCGGCCAAGCAGGCGGGGTTCACCGCACCGGACCAGGTCTGGTTCGCCCACTGGAACCAGCTCCAGAACACGACCGACTCCGGTCCGTACCCCGCGTTCAAGGACGGCTACTGGGCGTTCCACCAGCGGCTGCACCAGTACGCCGGCGGGCACAACGAGACCTGGGGCGGAAGCACCGTCAACATCGACTCCAACTGGGTCGACGCGGCGCTGCCCGGACACCCGACCCAGGTCTCCTACGGCACCAACATCCTCGGACCCGGCTCGACCGGCTTCGTCTTCACCGGCTCGATGAGCGGCTGGCGGCCGATGCCCGGCCAGGGCGTCAAGGGCATGGCCTACACGACGAACTCGACGGCCACGACGAGCGAGGAGCAGGGCGCGACCTGGTCGCCCAGCCTGCGCCCCGCGCTGTATGCCGTCGACGCCTACGTCCCGGACAGCGGCACGACCGGCACCGTGGCCTACACCGTCACCCATGCCCAGGGCCGGAGCACCGCGAGCATCGCCCAGTGGGAGAGCAAGGGCTACCGGCCGCTGGGCACCTACCTCGCCCTGACCGGCAAGCCGATCACGGTGCACCTGTCCGACAGCGGCTCGGTGTCGACCGCCCGCCAGGTCGCCGCGGACGCGATGCGGTTCACCGTCGTCGCGACCGAGCCCGACGCACCGACGACGGTGACCGGCGCCCCGTCCGACGGGCAGGTCGTCGTGTCCTGGAACGCGGCGGCCGCCAACGGCTCGCCCGTGACGAGCTACACCGTCACCGCCTCCCCGGGCGGGCGGAGCGTCACCGTCGGAGGGAGCACCCTCTCGGCCGCGGTGACCGGGCTGACCAACGGGACGGCATACACCTTCAGCGTGCGCGCGACCAACATCGTCGGCGCCTCCGCGGACTCGGCGGCCTCGGCCGCGGTCGTCCCGACAGCGGCGGGCCGGATCGTCGCGGTGGCGCCGTCCCGGGTCCTCGACACCCGCCGGGGAACGACGGCCAACCCCGGCCTCGCGACCGCCCTGGCCCCGCATCAGCAGGTCACGGTCCACCTCACCGGCACCGGCACCCCGGTCCCGGCCGGCGCCACCGCCGCCCTGGTCAACCTCACCGTCACGGGCCCCAGCGGCGTGGGCGCCGTCACCGAGGCGACCAGCGGGACCTCGCTGGTCAACTTCGCGGCGGGAGCCACGGTGGCCAACCTCGCCACCCTGCGGCTGAACGCGGCGGGGACGGTGACCCTCGTCAACTCCTCGGGGGGGACGGTCCAGCTCATCGCCGACGTCCAGGGCTACGTCTCGCCGACGACGAGCGCCGGTGGCAGCTGGTCCCCGACGACGCCGACCCGCCTCCTCGACACCCGCCACGGCGCGCGGGCGAACCTCCGCGCCGGGTCCCTCGCGCCGGGGGAGACCGTCACCGTGCAGGTCGGCGGGGCCACGGGCTCCCCGGTGGCCGCCACCGCGTTGGCGGCCGCCCTCCGGCTCACCACGACCAACGCCACCAAGGGCGGCTACCTCGCGGTGAGCGACGGGGGCGGCACGACGACCTCCGCGCTCAACTACGGCGCCCGGTCGACCGTCGGCAACCTCGTCTTCACGGCGTTGAGCGCCACCGGCTCGGTCCAGGTGACCAACCACTCCGCGGGGTCGGTCGACCTCATCGTCGACGTCCAGGGGCAGGTCGCCGCGACGGGCACGATGTGGACGCCCGTCACGCCCGGCCGGGTGCTCGACACCCGCCGGGGGACGACGGCGAACCCAGGGGCGGCCGTCATCCCGGCCGGGGCCGACCGGCTGGTCCGCGTCGCCGGCGTGGCCGGGTCGCCCGTCCCGGCCGGTGCGACCGCCGTGTCCGCGAACCTCACGGTCGTGCCGTCGACGAGCGGCGGCTGGCTCTCGGCGGCCGCGACGGCCACCACCTCGACCTCCGCCGTGAACTTCCCCGCCGGGAGCATCGTCGCCGGTCTGGCCTTCGTGCCGCTCGCCGCCGACGGCACCCTCGTGGTGCACAACGGCTCGGCCGCACCCATCCACGTCATCGTCGACGTCCAGGGCTACACCGGGTAGCCGGGGAGGGATGCCGCCCGGCGGCGCATCCCTCGCCGACCGGTCGCCAGGTCGCGCGGTCCTCCCTCACGACCCCCGCAGCGCGGGCAGGAGCTCGGAACGGGCCATCTCGATGAAGGCCTCCTGTCCGGCGTCGCCGGTCTGGACCAGGGCGATGTCGGTGAAGCCGGCCCGCTCGTACTCCCGGACCGCGTCGACGATGGCTCCGACGTCCGGGCCGCACGGGATCGAGCCGGCGACGTCCTCGGGCCGGACGTAGCGGGCGGCGGCGTCGAAGCCGGCGGTCCCGGGGAGCTCGGCGTTGACCTTCCACCCTCCGCCGAACCAGCGGAAGGTCTCGTGGGCGACGCGGATCGCCTCGTCGCGGTCCGGCCCCCAGGACACCGGGAGCTGGCCGATCGCCCGCGACCGCCCGTGGTGGGCGTGCGTCCAGCGCTCGACGAGGTCGGCGTCCGGCTGGACCGCGATGAGGTGGTCGGCCACGGGCGCGAACCGCTCGACAGACCGGGGGCCCGAGACCGCGATGCCGATGGGGACCCCCTCGTCGGGAAGGTCCCAGATCCTGGCCGAGTCGACGCGGAAGTGGCTGCCGACCCGGCTGACGTAGCCGCCGTCGAGCAGGTCGGTGATGATGTGGACCGCCTCCTCGAGCATGTCGTGGCGCTGGTCGGCCGGGGGCCAGCCCGCCCCGATGACGTGCTCGTTGAGGTTCTCGCCGGCGCCGAGGCCCAGGGTGAAGCGGCCGCCGGAGAGCAAGGCGAGGGCGGCGGCCTTCTGGGCCACGACCACCGGGTGGTAGCGCATCGTCGGACAGGTCACGTAGGTCATCAGCTCGACCCGGTCGGTCACCTGCGTCACGGCGCCGAGGAGGCTCCAGGCGTAGCAGGCGTGGCCCATCTCCTCCAGCCAGGGGAAGGCGTGGTCGCTGCTGACCTCGAAGTCGAAGCCGGCGGCCTCCGCCGCCGCGGCATATCGGACGAGCTCGCGGGGACCGGACTGCTCGGTCATCAGGGTGTAGCCGTAGGACGTCATGCCGAGGCGGTACCCGCCCCGCCGACGGACAACCGGCGTGACGGGCGTCCCACTCGGCGAGCCCCGGTGCGGACCACTCCGGGAGACGGCATAGAGTGTCCCCGCCAGACATCCTTTAACGACCTGTCCCGTGAGGCAGGGAAGGAGGTCGTACGCGTATGCCGCGTCCCGACACCAGTGCGCCCGACGGCTCCGAGCCCGGCGCCCGCCCCGCAACCCCCGCCTCCCCGCCGCCCAGCCGGACGGTGATGAGCGAGGCCGACATCTCCCGGGCACTGCGCCGCATCGCCCACGAGATCCTCGAGCACAACAAGGGCGCCGAGTCCCTCGTCCTGCTCGGCATCCCCACCCGTGGGGTGGCCCTCGCGCACCGCCTCGCGGCGCTCATCGCCGAGGTCGAGGGGACGACGGTTCCCGTCGGCGCCCTCGACGTGACGATGCACCGGGACGACCTGCGCCGCCAGCCCACCCGCAGCCCGATGCGCACCGAGATCCCCACCGGCGGGATCGAAGACGCGGTCGTCGTCCTCGTCGACGACGTCCTCTACTCGGGGCGGACCGTCCGTGCGGCCCTCGACGCCCTGTCCGACCTCGGCCGGCCCCGTGCGGTGCGCCTCGCGGTCCTCGTCGACCGCGGTCACCGGGAGCTGCCGATCCGCGCCGACCACGTCGGCAAGAACCTGCCCACCGCCCACAGCGAGAAGGTCCGCGTCCGGCTCACCGAGTACGACGACGAACCCGAGGCGGTCACGATCTCTGCCGGGGAGGCACACTCATGAGGCGACACCTGCTCTCGATCGCGGACCTCACCCGCGAGGATGTCCGGACGATCCTCGACACGGCGGCGGAGATGCACGACGTGCAGCGCCGCGAGGTCAAGAAGCTGCCCACCCTGCGCGGCCGCACCGTCATCAACCTGTTCTTCGAGGACTCCACACGGACCCGTTCCTCCTTCGAGATCGCGGGCAAGTGGCTCTCGGCCGACGTCATCAACATCTCGGCCAAGGGCTCCTCGACGTCGAAGGGCGAGTCGCTGCGCGACACCGTCAAGACGGTCGCCGCCATGGGGGTCGACGCCCTCGTCATCCGGCACAGCGCGAGCGGTGCCGCCCAGCAGGTCAGCGGCTGGGTCGACGCCCAGGTCATCAACGCCGGGGACGGCACCCACGAGCACCCGACCCAGGCCCTCCTGGACGCGTACACGATGGAGCACCGGCTCGGCCCCCTCGAGGGACGGCACGTCGCCATCGTCGGCGACATCACCCACTCGCGGGTGGCCCGGTCCAACCTCCTCTCGCTCGCGCTCCTCGGCGCCAGGGTCACCCTGGTCGGGCCCCCGACGCTGCTCCCCTCGGGGGTGACGCCCTGGTCCGCCGCTGACGGGTTCGACGTGGCGACCGACCTCGACGAGGTCATCGCCGCGGGCCCGGACGCCCTGATGATGCTCAGGGTGCAGCGGGAGCGGATGAGCGGGGGCTTCTTCCCGACCCCGCGGGAGTACACCGTGGGCTACGGACTCACCCGCGACCGGCTGGCGGACCTCGTCCGGGCCAACCCCGAGGCCGTGGTCTGTCACCCGGGGCCGATGAACCGCGGCCTCGAGATCTCCGCGGATGCCGCTGACGCCGCGGCGAGCGTCGTGCTCGACCAGGTCTCCGCGGGGGTCGCCGTGCGGATGAGCATCCTCTACCACCTGCTCGCAGGGGCCGACGGCCCGGCAGAGGCAGGCGGTCCGGCCGCGGGCGACGGTCCGGCCGCGGGCGACGGCGGGTCGGAGGTGGCGGCATGAGCGCCCCTCTGCCCTCCGGCACCCTGCTCGTCACCGGCGCCCGGATCCTCGGTGAGGGCGCCGCCGACGTCCTCGTCCGCGACGGCGTCGTCGTCGAGGTGGGCTCGGTCGACCGACCCGCGGACGCCACCGTCCTCGACGCCGACGGGCTCGTGCTCCTGCCCGGCCTGGTCGACATCCACACGCACCTGCGCGAGCCGGGACGCGAGGACGCCGAGACGGTGGCCAGCGGCTCCCGGGCCGCGGCCGCGGGCGGCTTCACCGCGATCCTCGCCATGGCGAACACCTCGCCGGTGGCCGACACGGCCGAGGTCGTCGAGCACGTCCTCGACCTCGGGCGGGCCTGCGGCCTCGTCGACGTCCAGCCGATCGGAGCGGTGACCAAGGGCCTCGAGGGTGCCGAGCTCGCCGAGCTGGGGCTCATGCACCGCTCGCGGGCCCGGGTCCGGGTGTTCTCCGACGACGGGCACTGCGTGAGCGACTCCCGGGTCATGCGCCGGGCGCTGGAGTACATCCGGGCATTCGGCGGTGTGGTCTCCCAGCACAGCCAGGACCCCGCCCTCGCGGGCCCGGCGGCCTGCGCGCACGAGGGCGAGCTCTCGGGACGGCTCGGCCTTCCCGGCTGGCCGCCGGTCGCCGAGGCGGCCGTCATCGCCCGCGACGCCATGCTCGCGGAGCACACCCGCAGCCGGCTGCACGTCGCCCACGTGACCACCGCCGAGGGACTCGACGTGGTGCGCTGGGCCAAGGCGCGCGGCATCGCCGTGACCGCCGAGGCGACCCCCCACCACCTGGCCCTGACCGAGGAGCGGCTCGCGGCATACGACCCGGTCTTCAAGGTCAACCCCCCGCTGCGGCCGACCGAGGACGCCGAGGCGCTGCGCGAGGGGCTCCTCGACGGCACGATCGACGTCATCGCGACCGACCACGCCCCCCACGCCCGGCACGACAAGGAGCACGCCTTCGTCGACGCCGCCAACGGCATGATCGGCCTCGAGACCTCGCTCGCCGTCGTCGCCGACCTCATGGTCCGACCCGGTCGGATGGGCTGGGCCGACCTGGCTCGGCTCATGTCGACCTCCCCGGCGCGGATCGCGGGCCTTCCGGGGCACGGCCGCCCGATCGCCCCCGGCGAACCGGCCAACCTGACCCTCGTCGACGCGTCGCGGACCTGGACCGTCGACCGCGAGGCCTCCCGTTCCTTCGCCCGCAACAACCCCTGGCACGGGATGACCTTCACCGGCGCCGTGCACACGACGATCCTGCGCGGAACGGTCACCGCGCGAGAGGGAGAGATCCGCCCATGCTGACGACCCGCGAGCCCGCGGTCCTCATCCTCGAGGACGGCCGCACCTTCACCGGGAGGGCGTTCGGCCACCGCGGCGAGACCGTCGGCGAGGCGGTGTTCTCGACCGGGATGACGGGCTACCAGGAGACCCTCACCGACCCGAGCTACCACCGCCAGGTCGTCGTCATGACCGCCCCGCACGTCGGCAACACCGGCTGGAACGACGAGGACGACGAGTCGGCCCGGATCTGGGTCGCCGGCTATGTCGTGCGCGACCCGGCGCTGCGTCCGTCGAGCTGGCGCTCGCGGCGCACGCTCGAGGACGAGCTCGACGACCAGGGCGTCGTCGGGATCTGCGACCTCGACACCCGCGCGCTGACCCGGCACCTGCGCGAGCGGGGGGCTATGAAGGCCGGGATCTTCTCCGCCGGGTATGCCGCCCTCCCGCACGAGGAGCTGCTCACGAAGGTCCTCCAGGCCCCGGCGATGGTCGGGGCCGACCTCGCCTGCGAGGTGGCGACGACGCAGGCCTACGTCGTCCCGGCGGTGGGGGAGCGACGCTTCACCGTCGCGGCGGTCGACCTCGGCATCAAGGCGATGACGCCACGGATGATGGCCGAGCGCGGCATCGAGGTCCACGTCCTTCCCGCCGACGCCTCCGTCGACGAGGTCCGGGCCGTCCGTCCCGACGGGGTGTTCTTCTCCAACGGCCCGGGGGACCCGGCGACGGCCGACCACCAGGTCGAGGTGGCCCGCCAGGTGCTGCGGGCGCGGATCCCCGTCTTCGGGATCTGCTTCGGCAACCAGATCCTCGGGCGGGCCCTGGGCTTCGGGACCTTCAAGCTCAAGTACGGCCACCGCGGCATCAACCAGCCGGTCCTGGACCGGACGACGGGCAAGGTCGAGGTGACGGCCCACAACCACGGCTTCGCTGTGGACGCCCCGCTCGACCGCGACGCCGAGACCGAGTTCGGCCGCGTCCGGGTGTCCCACGTGTGCCTCAACGACGACGTGGTCGAGGGGCTGGAGTGCCTCGACACCCCCGCGTTCTCGGTCCAGTACCACCCGGAGGCTGCGGCGGGCCCGCACGATGCGGCCTACCTCTTCGACAGGTTCCTGGCCCTCATGGCCGACCACCCCCGACCCGCCGACGCGACGGGGGAGGAGGCCTGATGCCCAAGCGCACCGACATCGGCAGCGTCCTCGTCATCGGGTCCGGACCCATCGTCATCGGGCAGGCGTGCGAGTTCGACTACTCCGGAACCCAGGCCTGCAGGGTGCTGCGTGACGAGGGGGTCCGGGTCGTCCTCGTCAACTCCAACCCGGCGACGATCATGACCGACCCGGAGTTCGCCGACGCGACGTACGTCGAGCCGATCACCCCCGAGATCGTCGAGCGGATCATCGCCCAGGAGCGGCCCGACGCCGTCCTCGCCACCCTGGGCGGGCAGACCGCCCTCAACACCGCGATGGCCCTGCACGAGAGCGGGGTCCTCGAGAAGTACGGCTGTCCGCTCATCGGCGCCAACGTCGACGCGATCCGGCTCGGCGAGGACCGCCAGGCGTTCAAGGGCGTCGTCGAGCGCTGCGGCGCGGAGTCGGCCCGCTCGATCATCTGCAACGCCGACGACGCGCCCGGGTCGATGAGCGACCACGAGCGCGTCGACCACGCCCTGGCCAAGGCGCTCGCGGCGGCCGCCGAGCTCGGCTACCCCGTCGTGGTCCGTCCGTCGTTCACGATGGGCGGCCTCGGCTCCGGGTTCGCCCACGACGAGGACGAGCTGCGCCGGATGGCCTCGGCCGGGCTGCAGTACTCGCCGGTGACCGAGGTCCTCCTCGAGGAGTCGATCCTGGGCTGGAAGGAGTACGAGCTCGAGGTCATGCGCGACAACGTCGACAACGTCGTCGTCGTCTGCTCGATCGAGAACCTCGACCCGATGGGCGTCCACACCGGCGACTCGATCACCGTGGCGCCGGCGCTGACCCTCACCGACCGGGAGTACCAGCGGATGCGCGACGTCGGCATCGCGATCATCCGCGAGGTCGGCGTCGACACCGGCGGGTGCAACATCCAGTTCGCGATCAACCCCGACGACGGCCGGATGATCGTCATCGAGATGAACCCCCGGGTCTCCCGGTCCTCGGCGCTGGCGTCGAAGGCGACCGGCTTCCCGATCGCCAAGATCGCCGCGAAGATGGCGATCGGCTACACCCTCGACGAGGTCCCCAACGACATCACCCAGGAGACGCCGGCGAGCTTCGAGCCGACGCTGGACTACATCGTCGTCAAGGTGCCCCGCTTCGCCTTCGAGAAGTTCCCGTCGGCCGACGACACCCTCACGACGACGATGAAGAGCGTCGGCGAGGCCATGTCGATCGGCCGCTCCTTCACCGAGGCACTGCAGAAGGCGCTCCGCTCGCTCGAGAGGTCGGGGTCGAGCTTCCACTGGCAGGGCGGTGCGATGACGCCCGAGCAGGCCCGGGCCGCGCTCGACGCGGCACGCCGGCCGACCGACGGGCGGATCGTCACCCTCCAGCAGGTGCTGCGGGCGGGACTGTCCGTCGAGGAGGTGCACGAGGCGACGCACATCGACCCGTGGTTCCTCGACCAGATCCAGCTCGTCAACGACGTCGCCGCGACGGTGGCCGCGGCGGCCGAGCTCACCCCGGACCTGCTCCGGCTGGCCAAGCGGCACGGCTTCTCCGACGCCCAGCTCGCCCAGCTGCGCGGTATGCCGGAGGCGGTCGTGCGCGGGGTCCGGCACGCACTCGGGGTGCGCCCGGTCTACAAGACGGTCGACACGTGCGCCGCCGAGTTCGCGGCCCGGACGCCCTACCACTACTCGGCCTACGACGAGGAGAGCGAGGTGGAGCCGCGGGAGCGGCCGGCCGTCATCATCCTCGGGTCGGGTCCGAACCGGATCGGCCAGGGCGTCGAGTTCGACTACTCGTGCGTCCACGCGAGCTTCTCGCTGCGCGAGGCCGGCTACGAGACGGTCATGGTCAACTGCAACCCCGAGACGGTCTCGACCGACTACGACACCTCGAGCCGGCTCTACTTCGAGCCGCTGACCCTCGAGGACGTCCTCGAGGTCGTCCACGCGGAGCGGGCGGCCGGCCCCCTCGCCGGCGTCATCGTCCAGCTCGGCGGCCAGACGCCTCTCGGGCTGGCCCAGGCGCTCAAGGACGAGGGCGTGCCGATCGTCGGGACCACTCCCGAGGCGATCGACCTCGCCGAGGACCGCGGCGCCTTCGGTCGGGTGCTCGCCGAGGCGCACCTGCCGGCGCCCAAGCACGGCACGGCATACGCGGTCGAGGAGGCGGTGCTCGTCGCCCGCGAGATCGGGTACCCCGTCCTCGTCCGGCCCTCCTACGTCCTCGGTGGACGCGGCATGGAGATCGTCTACGACGACGAGACGCTCGCGACCTACGTGGCCCGTGCGACGCAGGCCTCACCGGAGCACCCGGTCCTCGTCGACAGGTTCCTCGACGACGCCATCGAGATCGACGTCGACGTCCTCTTCGACGGCGAGGAGATGTACCTCGGCGGCGTCATGGAGCACATCGAGGAGGCGGGGATCCACTCCGGTGACAGCGCCTGCACGCTGCCGCCCGCGACGCTCGGCGCGGCCGAGGTCGAGCGGGTCCGTGAGTCCTGCCTCCGCCTCGCCCGGGGCATCGGGGTCCGCGGCCTGATGAACGTCCAGTTCGCCCTCGCCCAGGACATCCTCTATGTCCTCGAGGCCAACCCCCGGGCGTCCCGGACGGTGCCGTTCGTCGCCAAGGCGACGGGTGTGCCGCTGGCCAAGGCGGCCGCTCGGGTCATGATGGGCTCGAGCATCACCGAGCTGCGTGCCGAGGGCGTCCTGCCGCCGCACGGCGACGGCGGGTCGTTGCCCGCCGACGCGCCGATGTCGGTCAAGGAGGCCGTCCTGCCGTTCTACCGGTTCCAGACGGCCGACGGACGCAGTGTCGACAGCCTGCTCGGTCCCGAGATGCGCTCGACCGGCGAGGTCATGGGCATCGACGCCGACTTCGGGCTGGCGTTCGCCAAGAGCCAGCTCGCGGCCTACGGCGGCCTGCCGACCTCGGGTGCCGTCTTCGTCTCGGTGGCCAACCGCGACAAGCGGGCCATGCTCTTCCCGGTCAGGCACCTCGCCGACCTCGGGTTCCGGATCCTCGCCACCTCGGGTACCGCAGACGTGCTGCGGCGCAACGGGATCCGTTCCGAGGTGGTCCGCAAGATCAGCGAACGCACCGCCGACGGCGAGGGCATCCCCACGATCGCCGAGATGATCCGGGACGGCGAGATCGCGATGGTCGTCAACACCCCGACCGGGCAGTCGGCCCGCGCCGACGGCTATGCGATCCGGGCCGCGGCCAACGTCGCCGACGTCACCCTCATCACGACGGTCCAGGAGCTCTCGGCGGCGGTCCAGGCCATCGAGGCGGTGCGCGACGGGCAGCTCACGGTGCGCTCGCTCCAGGAGCACGCCCGGACCATCGACCTCTACTCGGTGGGGCCGCTGGGGGAGCGCGGATGAGCGAGGTGGCCCAGGTCGACGGCGAGGTCGTCGCCGCCCGGTCGGTCGGGGCGTACACCCAGCTGACGATCGCGGCCGCGCCGGTGGCCGCGGTGGCTCGGCCGGGTCAGTTCGTCGCGCTGGCGGTCGGCGGGGCCACCTCGTCGACCCTGCTGCGCCGCTCCTTCTCGATCCACCGCACCGACCCGGCGGCCGGGTGCGTCGACATCGTCGTCGCCGCCAAGGGCGCTGGCACGGTCTGGCTCACGGGTCTGGGTCCCGGCGACCGGGTCGACGTCGTCGGCCCTCTCGGGCGGCCCTTCCCGGTCCCGGAGCGCCCCGGGGCCGCCGTCCTGGTCGGCGGGGGCTACGGCTCGGCACCGTTGTTCTGGCTCGCCGACACGCTGCGCCGGGGCGGCACTCACGTCGAGCTCGTCCTCGGCGCCGCGACCGAGGACCGGCTCTTCGGTGTCGACCTCGGCGCCGGCAGCGCCGACGGGGTCACGGTGACGACGGACGACGGCTCGGCTGGCCGGCGGGGCTGGGTGACCGACCCCCTGCCGGGGCTGCTGGCGACGACGGGTGCGCGTGTCGTCTATGCCTGCGGGCCGATGGCGATGCTGCGCGCCGTCACCGACGTCGCGACGACCGCGGGCGCCACCGCCCAGGTCGCGGTCGAGGAGGCGATGGCCTGTGGGATCGGGGTGTGCATGACCTGCGTGATGCCGGTCGTCGGCGATGACGGCCGGACCTCGATGGTGCGCAGCTGCGTGGAGGGGCCGGTCTTCCGCGGTGACCGGGTGCGCTGGGACGCCTTCGAGGACGGCGTATGCCGCGTGCCCGTCGATGCCGTCGGCGCGCCGGCCGGGGGCGGGCACTGATGGCCGGCCTCGACCTGTCGGTCCGGCTCGGGGCCGCGCGGCTGCCGAACCCGCTCATGACGGCGTCGGGCTGCGCCGCCAACGGCCGCGAGCTGCACCGCTTCTTCGACCTGGGTGAGCTCGGAGCCTTCGTCACCAAGACGGTGATGGCCGAGCCACGCGCGGGCCGCGGCACGCCACGGATGGCCGAGACCCCCTCGGGGATGCTCAACTCGATCGGCCTGCAGGGCCCCGGCATCGAGGCTTTCGTCGCGACGGACCTGCCGTGGCTGGCATCGGTCGGCGCGCGGGTCGTCGTCTCGATCGCCGGCAACACCGCCGAGGAGTTCGCCCACGTCGCCCGGGTGCTGTCGGGCAGCGCGGCGTTCGATGCCGTCGTGGCCGTCGAGGTGAACATCTCCTGCCCCAACGTCGCCAACCGCGGCCTCGTCTTCGCCTGCGACCCCGTCTCGTCGGCCGAGGTGATCGCGCTGGTGCGCCCGGCGCTGCCCGCCGAGCTGCCCGTCTTCGCCAAGCTGACTCCCGACGTCACCGACATCGTCACCGTCGCCGACGCGGCCCTGCGGGCCGGCGCCGACGGGTTGACGATGATCAACACCCTCCTCGGGATGGTCATCGACACCGACCGGCTCCGACCGCACCTGGGCGGGCTGACCGGCGGGCTGTCCGGACCGGCGATCCGCCCCGTCGCCGTGCGGGCCATCTGGCAGGTGACCGCGGCGATGCGGGCGGGCGGCATACCCACTGCTCCGGTCATCGGGGTCGGCGGGGTCCGCACCGGCAGGGACGCGCTCGAGCTGGTCGCCGCCGGGGCGAGTGCCGTCCAGGTCGGGACGGCGACCTTCAACGACCCGAAGGCCCCGTTGCGGGTCCGCGACGAGCTCGCCGCCCTCGTCGCCGAGCGCGGCTTCGCCCGCTTCAGCGAGGTCGTCGGCATCGCCCACGAGAGGATGGTCCACCCATGAGCGAGCCGACCGAGCGCCCGACGCCCTTCGGGGTGCGGCTTCGCGCCGCCATGGCCGAGCACGGCCCGCTGTGTGCCGGCCTCGACCCGCACCGCGGCCTCGTCGAGGGGTGGGGGCTGTCCTACGATCTCGCGGGCCTGGAGCGGTTTGCGCTCACCTGCGTCGAGGCCTTCGGCGGCACGGTCGCCGCGGTCAAGCCCCAGTCGGCCTTCTTCGAGGTGTTCGGCTCGCGTGGCGTGGCGCTCCTGGAGCGGGTCGTCGACGAGCTGCGTGACGCCGGGACCCTCACCATCCTCGACGTCAAGCGCGGCGACATCGGCACGACGATGGACGCCTATGCCGAGGCCTTCCTCGGGCCCGACGCCCCCAGCCCCGCCGACGCCGTGACGCTCAGCCCCTATCTCGGCTACGGCTCGCTGCGGCCGGCGCTCGACCTCGCACTCGCCACCGGCCGCGGGGCCTTCGTCCTCGCGCTGACGTCGAACCCCGAGGGGCCTGCCGTCCAGCACGCCGTGCACGACGGTCGGAGCGTCGCCGCCGGCGTTGTCGACGCGGCGGCCGCGGACAACGCGACGGCCCGCGGGCGCGGCGAGCTCGGCAGCATCGGCCTCGTCGTGGGCGCCACCGTCGGCTCGGCCGTCCGGGACCTCGGGATCGACCTGGCCGCGAGCGCCGCCCCGCTCCTGGCGCCGGGGCTCGGTGCCCAGGGCGGCACGGCGGCCGACCTCGCCGAGGTGTTCGGGGGCGCCCTCGACCAGGTCCTCGCGGCGAGCTCGCGCGGCATCCTCTCGGCCGGTCCCGGGGTCGCCGAGCTCCGTGACGCGGTCCGCCGCGAGGCGGACGGGCTGCGCGTCCTCCTCGGCTGAGCGGCTCGGCCCGACCCTGGTCCGGCACCTCCCGACCCGCCTCGCTATAGTCCCTCCAAACCGGTCGTCGACAACCGTCGCCGGGAGTCTCAACTGGAGGGTCCGAGACGTGGCACTACCCCCGCTCACCGCCGAGCAGCGCGCCGCCGCGCTCGAGAAGGCGGCCGCCGCCCGGCGCGCCCGTGCGGCCGTGAAGAACCGGCTCAAGTACGCCCAGGGATCGCTGGCCGAGGTCATCGAGTCCGGCCGGACCGACGAGGTCATCGGCAAGATGAGGGTCTCGGCCCTGCTGGAGTCCATGCCCGGCGTCGGCCGGGTCAGGGCCCGCCAGATCATGGAGGAGATCGGCATCGCCGAGAGCCGCCGGGTGCGCGGCCTCGGCCAGAACCAGGTCGCCGCGCTGCTCGCTCGCTTCGCCGGGGCGTGAGCACCCCGTCGCGGCTGGTCGTCCTCGCCGGTCCCACCGCCGTCGGCAAGGGAACGGTGTCGGCCTACATCCGCGACCACGTGCCCGAGGTGTGGCTCTCGGTCTCGGCGACCACCCGGCCACCGCGGCCGGGTGAGGTCGACGGTGTCCACTACCACTTCGTCGACGACGCGACCTTCGACGCCATGGTCGGTCGGGGCGAGCTGCTCGAGTGGGCGGTCGTGCACGGCCGGGCCAAGTACGGCACCCCCCGCGGACCCGTCGAGGAGCACCTGCGCCAAGGACGGCTCGCCCTGCTCGAGATCGACCTGCAGGGCGCCCGCCAGGTTCGGGCCGCGATGCCGGAGGCCCTGTTCGTCTTCCTGGCCCCACCGTCGTGGGACGAGCTGGTCCGCCGGCTGGTCGGCCGCGGGACCGAGTCCGCGGAGGAGCGGGAGGCCCGGTTGGGCACCGCGCGGCTGGAGATGGCGGCCGCCGAGGAGTTCGACGCGGTCATCGTCAACGACGAGGTTCGGCATGCGGCCGAGGAACTCGTATCATTGATGCGTTCCGCGGGACGCTGAGCGTCCCCGCGGCCCTCCCAGCTCGGCACCAGCGCACCCGACGAAAGCGACGACACGTGTCCGGAACCAAGGCCCACCCGATCGGCATCACCAACCCGCCGATCGACGACCTCCTCGAGAGGGCCGACTCCAAGTACGCCCTGGTCCTGTACTCCGCCAAGCGCGCCCGGCAGATCAACGCCTACTACGCCCAGCTCCAGGAGGGCCTGCTCGAGTACGTCGGGCCGCTCGTCGACTCCGAGGTCCACGAGAAGCCGATGTCCATCGCGCTGCGTGAGATCAACGAGGGTCTCCTGACGGCCGAGCCGACCGAGGACTGACGCCGTGCGCGTCGTGCTCGGTGTCGGTGGCGGCATCGCGGCATACAAGGCGTGCTCGCTCCTGCGGCTGCTCTCCGAGGCCGGCCACGATGTCACCGTCGTCCCCACCCGGTCCGCTCTCGCCTTCGTCGGCGAGGCGACGTGGGCCGCCCTGTCCGGCAAGCCCGTGCACACCGAGGTCTGGGCCGATGTCCACGAGGTCCCGCACGTCCGGCTCGGCAAGGAGGCGGACCTCGTCGTCGTCGCTCCCGCCACCGCCGACCTGCTGGCCCGGGCCGCCACCGGCCAGGCCGACGACCTGCTGACCAACGTCCTGCTCACGGCGCGGTGCCCGGTGGTCATGGCTCCGGCCATGCACACCGAGATGTGGGAGCACCCGGCCACCCAGGCCAACGTCGAGACGCTCATGGCCCGCGGCGTGCACATCGTCCCGCCCGCCTCCGGGCGGCTGACCGGCGCCGACTCCGGCCCGGGCCGGCTGCCCGAGCCCGAGGCGCTGTATGCCGTCTGCGAGCGCGAGCTGGCCCGTCGGGCCGCGGCGGCGCGTCCGGGTGGCGCGCCGGGCGTCGCCCAGGACCTCGCCGGGCGGCACGTCGTCGTGAGCGCCGGTGGCACCCGCGAGCCGCTCGACCCGGTGCGCTTCCTCGGCAACCGGTCGTCGGGCAAGCAGGGCCACGCCCTCGCCGCGGTCGCTGCCGAGCGGGGGGCCGTCGTGACGCTCGTGACGGCCGCCGAGCTGCCCGCGCCGCCCGGGGTCCGGGTCGTCGCCGTCGAGACCGCCCTGCAGATGCGGGACGCGGTGGTCGAGGCCGCGAGAGAGGCCGATGTCGTCGTCATGGCCGCGGCCGTCGCCGACTTCCGGCCGGCGACCTATGCCCCGGCGAAGATCAAGAAGACCCACGCCGGCGACGTGGTGGACGAGTCGGCGCCGACGGTGGCCCTCGTCCGCAACCCCGACATCCTCGCCGGCCTCGTGGCCGACCGGGTCGGTGCCTCACCGGTCATCGTCGGCTTCGCGGCCGAGACGGGCGACGAGACGGGCACCGTCCTCGAGCACGCCCGGGCCAAGCTCGCCCGCAAGGGGTGCGACCTGCTCGTCGTCAACGAGGTCGGTCCCGGCGTGACGTTCGGCCAGGACGACAGCACGGTCCACCTGCTCCAGCGGGGGAGCGAGACGGCCACGCCGGTCGGGCCGGCCCCCAAGGCGGTCATCGCCGCAGCCGTCTGGGATGCCGTGCTGCGCCTCCTGTGAGCCACCCGTCCCGGGTCAGCGACGACGACGCCCCGGACCGCGATGCGGTCCGGGGCGTCGTCGTCGACGGGGCTACTTGCGCGAGCGGCCACCGCCGGCCTTGGTCAGCGTGACCCCCTCGTCGGTGGCCTCGGCCGGGTCCGTCGCCTCGTCGTCCACCTCGTCGGTGTCGTCGGTCCCGGCGACCTCGTCGGCGTCGTCGGCCGCGGTCTCGGCGACCTCGACGTCCTGGACATCGTGCTCGGCGTCCTGGACATCGTGCTCGGTCTCCTCGACGTCCTCGACCGCCGCGTCCGGGGACCCCGCCTCGGCGGCGTCGGGCGCGGGCTGGGCGGGCTCGTCGGGCGACGGCTCGGCGGCGACCAGGTCCTCGGCGTCGTCACCGGCAAGGGCGATGGAGCCGCCGCCGAGGGTCGCCAGCATGTTGCGGACGTTGCCCAGCTGCGCGGTGATGCTGTCGCGGCGGGCCGTGACGGCGGCCAGCTCCCGCTCGCTGTCGCGGCGGATCCGCTCGGCCTGCTCGCGGGCACCGTCGACGAGCGCGGCGGCCTCGGCCTTGGCCTTCTCGAGGATGGACGCGGCCTCGGACGTGCGGGCGGCGTGGTGGTCGTCGGCCTCCTTGGCCAGGACCGCGGCACGCTCCTGGGCGTCGGTCAGGGCCTTGTCGTGCACCGCCATCTGAGCGGTGAACTCCTCGGCGGCCTTGTCGCGTCGGGCGCTCAGCGTGGCCTCGAAGTCGGCGGCGGCCGCGGCGGCGCGGGCCCGCTGGTTCTCGTAGTAGGCCTCGGCCTCCTCGCGGCGGGCCGCGGCCTCACGGGCGGCGTCGTCGAGGATCGAGTCGGCCTCGAGGCGGGCCTTCTCGAGGGTGCCCGAGGCGTCGACGTCGGCCTTGGAGCGGACCTCGGCGGCATACAGGTCGGCGGCGTCGCGGATGCTCTTGGCCTCGGTCTCGGCCGTCGAGATGGTCTGCTCGGCCTCGGCCGTCGCGCCCTGTCGGATGGTCGTTGCCTCCTCGTCGGCCAGCCCGAGCATCCGCCCGATCCGCTCGCCGAGGTCGGCGTAGGTGGGGGCCACCGACCGCCGCGCCTCCTCCTCGAGGGAGGTCACGGTGGTCTTGAGGGCGGCGATCTCGCGCTGCGAACCCTCGTGCGCCTGGCCGAGCTTGGTCAGCTCGACCTGGAGCCGGGCGTTCTCCTCGTGGGCCGAGTGCATCGACTGGTCGAGGCCCTGGAGGTGCTGGTCGACCTGGAGCGGGTCGTACCCGCGGAAGACGGTGTGGAACTCGGGGGTCTGGCTCATCATGGCTCCTGGTCGGGGTGGGGGTCTTCGAAGGGTTGGGCGCTCGGGGACTCGGCGGCGGGCGGGGGCGACTCGTCGGCCACGAGCGGCTGCTCGGGGACGGCCAGGGCCTCGATGACCCCGGAGAGCCGGCCGAGCTGGGCGTTGATGGCGTCCCGGCGGGCGGCGAGGGTGTGGACCTCCTCGCGAGCACGCTCGACCGCGGCGCGGGCCTCGGCCCTCAGCCGCTCGGCGTTGGTCCGGGCGTCCTCGGAGGCGCGCACGATCTCGGCCCGGGCGGCGCGGTGTGCCTCGTGGGCCTCGAGCTGGAACCGCTCGACGTCCGCCGCCGCCCGCTCACGGACGAGCCGGGCCCCGGACTCCGCCTCGGCCAGGCGTCGGTCGGCCCGCTCCTCGGCGTCGGTGGCCCTGGCCCGGGCAGCCGCGACGATCTGCTCGGCCTCGCGCTGGGCGCTCTCGCGGGTCCGGGCCGCGTCCGCCTCCGCCTCGGCGAGGATCGCCGTGGCCTGCGAGCGGAGTGCGCCCGCCTCGGCCTCCGCCTCCAGAACGCGGTCCCTCGCCTTGGCCGTCGCTCCGGCGAGCAGGGTCTGGGCGCGCTCCCGGTTCTGCTTGAGGCGGGCCAGCAGGTCCTGGTGGTGCTGACGTTCGCGGGCGCTCGTCTCGGCCTCGGCCCGGTCGAGGATGGCGCGCACGGTGCGCTGCGCCCAGGCGAGGTGGGCGTTGGCCGCCTCGAGGACCCGCTCCGACTCGGCCTGGGCCGTCGAGGTCAGCTCGCGCGCGGTGGTCCGGCTCTCGTCCTCGAGCGCCGCCCGCGACCGGGCGGACTCCTCGTCCTGAGCGGTCAGTGCCGCCATCCGGTCGGCGATCTCGCGCTCGGCCTGCGCGAGAGCCGCTGCCGCGGCCTCCTCGGCCTCGGCCCGCTGCCGGCCCGCCTCGGAGTGCGTCGTGCGCCGGAGCTGCTCGAGCTCGCTGTGGACCCGCTCGCGGGTCTCGTCGAGCTCGAGCAGTCGGGCCGCCTCCTGCTCGGTGATCCGGGCGACGATGCCGTCGTGCTCGGCCTGGGCCGCGGCGATGATGTCGCTCGCGCGGGTCTGGGCGGCCGCGAGGCGCGCCTCCGCCTCCTCGCCGGCCGCGGCCAGAGCCTCGTCGGTCGCCTTGCTCGCCCGGGCGCGCAGCAGCGCTGCCTGGTCCGCGGCATCGGCGAGGACGGTCTCGGCCTCCTCGCGGGCCTCGGCGAGCCGGCGCTCGGCCTCGGCCCGCAGGGTCGCCAGCTGGCCCTCGATCTCGCGCAGCTCCATCGCTGCCCGGGCGGTCTCGTCGCGGACCCGGGCCGCCTCGACCCGGGCGGACTCGGCCTCGGCATGGGCGTCGGCGCGGAGCTGGTCGGCGAGCGACTGGGCCCTCGCCAACAGGGTCAGGGCCTCGGTACCGGGTTCGGGGACGCTCCCCGCATGCGGGTCACCACCACCGGCCCGCTCGCCTCGGGAGGTGTCCGACGGCGTACCGGCAGGAGGCGCAGGGGTCGGCGCCGCCTCCTCGGCCGCGGCCACCTGTCCGAGATCGAGATTCACCCGGCCATGATCGCAGACTCCGGGTGCTGCTGCCGACCCGCCGCGGGGCGGAATTGCAGGTCATCGCCGGGTGGACCGCGGGAGGCCGCCGGGAGGGATGCGGGTAGATTGTCCGCCGATCCCGCACGACGAAGGAGCCCCACTTGTCCGCACGCCTGTTCACGTCCGAGTCCGTCACCGAGGGGCACCCGGACAAGATCTGTGACCAGATCTCAGACTCGATCCTCGACGCGCTCCTCGAGCAGGACCCGCGCAGCCGGGTGGCCGTCGAGACGATGGTGACGACGGGCCTCGTGCACGTCGCCGGTGAGGTGACCTCGGAGGCCTACGTGGAGATCCCGCGGATCGTGCGCGACACGGTGCTGCGGATCGGCTACGACTCCTCGACCAAGGGCTTCGACGGGGCCTCCTGTGGCGTCGAGGTCTCGATCGGCCAGCAGAGCCCGGACATCGCCCAGGGCGTCGACACGGCATACGAGTCCCGGACCGGCGGGGTCGACCCTCGGGACAAGCAGGGTGCGGGCGACCAGGGCCTGATGTTCGGCTACGCGTGCGACGACACGGCCGAGCTCATGCCGCTGCCGATCTTCCTCGCCCACCGCCTCGCCGAGCGGCTCTCCGAGGTGCGCCGGTCGCACCTGCTGCCGTACCTGCGCCCGGACGGCAAGACCCAGGTCACGATCGCCTACGACGGGGTGACCGCGGTCGGCCTCGACACGGTCGTCGTCTCCTCGCAGCACGCCGAGGACATCTCCCTCGACGGGATGCTGGCCCCCGACGTGCGCGAGCACGTCATCGAGCCGGTCCTCGCCGACCTCGAGGCGAGCGGCATCCACCTCGACACCTCCGGGTACCGGATGCTTGTCAACCCGACCGGCAAGTTCGTCGTCGGCGGGCCGATGGGCGACGCGGGCCTGACCGGGCGCAAGATCATCGTCGACACCTACGGCGGCATGGCCCGGCACGGCGGTGGCGCCTTCTCCGGCAAGGACCCCTCGAAGGTCGACCGGTCCGCCGCCTACGCGACCCGGTGGGTCGCCAAGAACGTCGTCGCGGCCGGCCTCGCCCGCCGCTGCGAGGTCCAGGTCGCCTACGCGATCGGCAAGGCCCAGCCGGTCGGGCTCTACATCGAGACCTTCGGGACCGAGACCGTCCCGGCCGAGAAGATCCAGAAGGCCATCTCCACGGTCTTCGACCTGCGCCCGGCGGCCATCCTCGACGACCTCGACCTGCTGCGGCCGATCTATGCCGCGACGGCCGCCTACGGCCACTTCGGCCGGGTCCCCGAGGACGGGGGCGCCTTCTCGTGGGAGCGCACCGACCGGGTCGAGGAGCTCCGCCGCGCCATCGGCTGAGCCGGTTCTCCACAGCCGAGCCCGCCGCCGGGACACCCGTCGGCGGGCTCGGCTAGGTTCGCGGCATGGGTGATCCGGGATCCGCGGGGGCGTCGGGCGGGGTCACCGCCGACGACGCCGAGCAGCTCGCCCTGTTGCGCGCGCCGGCGCCGCGCCGCAGGGCCGGGCCTGCGGCCGAGGCGCTCGCCGACGTCGACCAGGTGGCCCTCGTCCTCGTCGACACCGGCCTGGCCCATCTCGACCGCCCCTTCGAGTACGTCGTGCCGGCCTCGATGGCCGAGACCGCCCGGCCCGGCGTCCGGGTCAAGGTGCGGTTCGCGGGGCAGGACCTCGGCGGGTTCGTCCTCGCCCGGCGGCCGGTGGCCGAGCACGAGGGCCGACTGACCCCGCTGCGGCGGGTCGTCTCCCCTGAACCGGTGCTCACCGAGGCGGTGCTCGCCGCGTCCCGGACCGTGGCCCAGCGGTATGCCGGCACCCTCGGCGACGTCCTGCGGCTCGCCGTCCCGCCGCGTCATGCGGTGGCCGAGAAGGCCCTGCCGTCGGCGCCGCCCACGGTCACCCCGCTGCACCGGCCCGCCGCCCGCGCCTGGGCGGCATACCCCGCGGGCGCCTCCTTCCTCACCCGGCTGGCCGGCGGCGAGGCGCCGGCGGCGGCCCTGCTCGCCCGCCCCGCGGTCGACCCGGCGCTGGACTGGCCGGCCCTGCTCGCCGAGGCGGCCGCCACTGCTGTGGCGGCGGGCCGCGGCGCGCTGCTCGTCGTGCCCGACCACCGCGACGTCGCCCGGCTCGACGTCGCGCTGACAGCGGTCCTCGGGGCCGGCCGGCACGTGCGGCTCACCGCCGACCAGGGGCCGCAGGCGCGCTACACCGCGTTCCTGCGGGTGCTGCGCGGCCACGTCCCGGTCGTCGTCGGGACCCGGGCGGCGGCGTTCGCACCGGTCCGCGACCTCGGCCTGCTGACCTGGTGGGACGACGGTGACGACCTTCACGAGGAGCCGCGGGCTCCCTACCCGCACGTGCGTGAGGTGCTTCTCGCCCGGGCCCAGGCCGAGCACGCGGCCCTGCTCACGGCGGGCTACGCCCGCTCGGTCCCCGTGGCCCAGCTCGTCGAGGAGGGGCGGCTGCGGACCCTGGACGCCCCCCGTCCCGCCCTGCGGACGGCGGCACCCCGGGTCCGGGTCGCGGGCGAGGGCGGCGAGGCCGAGCGCGACCCCGCGGCCGCCGTGGCCCATCTGCCCTCGGCGGCCTGGCGGGTCGCCAAGGAGGCCCTCGCCGACGGCCCGGTGCTCGTCCAGGTCCCGAGGCGCGGCTACCTGCCCTCGCTGTCGTGCCAGGACTGCCGACGACCCGCCCGGTGCCCGCACTGCGGCGGTCCGCTCGGGCTCACCCGTCCGCAGGCCCCCGCCGCCTGCCGGTGGTGCGGCCGGGAGCCCGGGGGGTTCACCTGTCCCGCCTGCGGGGGCCATCGGCTCCGCTCGTCCGTCGTCGGGGCGCGGCGCACCGCCGAGGAGCTCGGCCGGGCCTTCCCGGGCGTCCCCGTCCAGACCTCGGGGTCCGGGGCGGTGCTCGACGTCGTCGAGGGCTCCCCACGGCTCGTCATCGCCACGCCGGGCGCCGAACCCGTTGCTCCCGGCGGGTATGCCGCCGCCCTGCTCCTCGACGCCTGGGCGCTCCTCGACCGGCCGGTGCTGACCGCGGGGGAGGAGGCCCTGCGACGCTGGCTCGCCGCGGCATCCCTCGTGCGCGGAACCGGCGCCGGTGGGGTCGTCGTCCTCGCCGGGGCTCCCGTCCACGCGAGCATCCCCGCGGTGGAGGCGCTGGTGCGCTGGGATCCGGCATGGTTCGCCGCCCGCGAGCTCGAGGAGCGCCGGGCGCTGCGTCTTCCGCCGACGGTGGCCATGGCCACGCTGACCGGACCCCGACGGGCCGCGGCGGCGATGGCCGAGGCACCCGCCCTCCCCGACGGGGTCGAGGTCCTCGGCCCGCTCCCGGTGTCCGAGGAGGCGACGAGGCTGCTGCTGAGGGCGCCGCGCCAGGCCGGCCCGGCGCTGGCGGCCGCCCTCGCCGCCGCGAAGGCGGGGCGCAGCGCCCGCAAGGATGCCGACAGCGTCATCGTCCGGCTCGACCCGCCCGACCCCGGGCTCTGAGCCCCGGGTCGGGCGACCCGGCCCCCGACCCGGGGCCTAGACTCGCGGCCGTGTCCGTCCTGCGCATCCGGCTCTTCGGTGACCCCATCCTGCGAACCCCCGCCGAGCCGGTCGTCGACTTCGACAAGGAGCTCCGCCGGCTCGTGAGCGACCTGGCCGACACGATGCGCGAGGCCGGCGGAGCGGGGCTGGCCGCCCCTCAGCTGGGGGTCGGCCTGCGGGTGTTCACCTACCACGTCGACGACGTGACCGGCCACCTCGTCAACCCGGTGCTCGACCTCGGCGACGACGAGGAGACCGACGGCGAGGGGTGCCTGTCCTTCCCGGGGCTGCGCTTCGACACGCCCCGGCGGGTCCGTGCCGTCGCCCGGGGGCTCGACGAGTTCGGCGAGCCGGTCGTCATCGAGGGCACCCACCTGCTGGCCCGGGCGATCCAGCACGAGACGGACCACCTCGACGGCATCCTCTTCATCGACCGGCTCGACCCCGAGCAGCGGCGCGAGGCGATGCGGGTCATCCGCGAGGCGGAGTGGTCCGGTGGCCCCGCCCCGACGGTCAAGGCCAGCCCGCACCCGACCTTCGGCGCCGGCCGCTGACCGGGGGCCGTCGTGCGCATCGTCTTCGCCGGTACCCCCGAGACCGCGGTCCCCTCGCTCGAGGCGGTCCTCGCCTCCCGCCACGAGGTGCTCGCCGTCCTCACCCGTCCGGACGCCCGGTCCGGCCGGGGTCGTGCCCTCGCCCCGTCCGCGGTCAAGGAGGTGGCGCTCGGGCACGGCATACCCGTCCTCACCCCGGCGAGCCCTCGCGACGCGGGCTTCCAGGCGAGCCTTCGTGAGCTCGCGCCGGACGTCTGTGCGGTCGTCGCGTACGGGGCCCTGCTGCCCCAGGAGGTCCTCGACATTCCTGCCCACGGCTGGGTGAACCTCCACTTCTCGCTCCTGCCGCTGTGGCGCGGGGCCGCCCCGGTCCAGCGCGCCATCATGGCGGGCGACGAGATGACCGGTGCGAGCACCTTCCTCCTCGAGGCGGGCATGGACACCGGCCCGGTCTTCGGTGCGATGACCGAGGTCATCCGGCCCGACGACACCGCAGGCACGCTGCTGGACCGCCTCGCCCGTGGGGGTGCCGGCCTCCTCGTCGCGACCCTCGACGGCATCGCCGACGGGGCCCTCGTCCCGCAGCCGCAGCGTTGCGAGGACCTCTCCCTCGCACCCAAGCTGACGACCGAGGACGCCGAGGTGCCGTGGAACCGGCCCGCATATGCCGTCGACCGGCACGTCCGCGGCTGCACCCCGGCGCCGGGCGCCTGGACGACGTTCCGGGGCGAGCGGCTCGGGCTGGGGCCGGTGCGGCTGCCGGACGGGCCCGTCGAGGGACTCGCCCCCGGCGAGCTGCGGGCCACGAAGCACGCGGTCCACGTCGGCACGGCCCATGGGGCCGTCGAGCTGGGCGAGCTGCGCCCGGTCGGCCGACGGCCGATGCCCGCCGCCGACTGGGCCCGAGGGGTCCGGATCGAGCCGGGGGAGCGGGTCGGCGGATGAGCGAGCGAGGTCCACGGCCGCACCGGCCCGGGAGCCCGCAGCACCCTCGAGGCGGTGACCGGGGTCCGCGGCCGCGCTCGGTGACCCGGCCCAGCGAGCGGAGCCGGGGGGCGGAGCCGACCCGGCTGGCCGCCTACACGCTGCTGCGGGCCGTCGCCGAGGGCGCCTACGCCAACCTCGAGATGGCCACCGTGCTGCGCCGCCGCAGGCTCACCGGACGGGATGCCGCCTTCGCCACCGAGCTGGCGTTCGGGACGATCCGCCTCCAGGGCCGCTACGACGCCGTCATCGCCGAGGCGGCCGGTCGGCCCACCTCGGCCATCGACCCCCAGGTCCTCGATGTCCTGCGCCTCGGTGCCCATCAGCTCCTCGGCATGAGGGTCGCCACCCACGCAGCGGCCGACCAGACGGTGGGGCTCGCGCGCACCGTCGCCGGCCAGGGGGCCGCGGGCTTCGTCAACGCCGTCATGCGCCGGGTCAGCGAGCGCGACCTCGACGGCTGGCTCGACGCGGTGGTGCCGGAGGGCGGCGGCGCCGCCGCCCTGGCGGTCCGGCACTCCCACCCGGAATGGGTCGTCAAGGCGTTGCGGGCGGCCCTGCTCGGTCACGGCCGGGCCAGCGCCGAGACGGTCGACGCCGAGCTCGCCGCGCTCCTCGCCGTGGACAACGACCCGCCCAGGGTCAGCCTCGTCGCCCGGCCCGGCCTGGCCACGGTCGCCGAGCTCGTCGACGCCGCGGACGCCACGGCGAGCCGCACCTCGCCGATCGGCGCCGTGCTCACCTCGGGAGACCCCGGAGCCATCGCGGCCGTCCGCGAGGGGCGGGCCGCGGTCCAGGACGAGGGGTCCCAGCTGCTCGCTCTGGCTCTCGCGGCGGTCGACGTCGCTCCCGGCACCCCGACGCGGTGGCTCGACCTGTGCGCCGGGCCCGGAGGGAAGTCCGGCGTCCTCGGCGCCCTGGCCGTGGCGGCCGGCGCCGACCTCGTCGCGGTGGAGGTGAGCCCCCATCGGGCCGACCTCGTGCGGGCGACCCTGGGGGCCCTGACGGTCCGTGCCGGGGAGCTGGGCCGGCGCGTCGAGGTGCGCACCGCCGACGGGCGCGAGGTCGGCGAGACCGAGCCGGCGGCCTACGCCCGGGTCCTCGTCGACGCTCCGTGTACCGGGCTGGGCGCGCTGCGCCGACGTCCGGAGGCCCGGTGGCGGCGCACCCCCGAGGACATCGCCAGGCTGGGCCCGCTGCAGCGCGAGCTGCTCCGCTCCGCCCTCGACGCCGCGGCACCCGGGGGCGTCGTCGCCTACGCCACCTGCAGCCCGCACCTGGCCGAGACTCGCTTCGTCGTCGACGACGTCCTGCGCCGGCGCGACGACGTCGAGCTCGTCGACGCCCGGCCGTTCCTGACCGGGCCGCTCGGCGACCCGGTCCCCGAGCTCGGCGAGGGCCCCTTCGTCCAGCTCTGGCCGCACGTGCACGGCACCGACGCGATGTTCCTCGCGGTGCTCCGCAAGGGCTGACGTGGTCGCTGGCTAGGGTGGACGGGTGGTCCGGATCTCGCCCAGCATCCTCTCGGCCGACTTCGCCAACCTCCAGGCGGAGCTCGAGGCGGTGCGCACCGCCGACTGGGCGCACGTCGACGTGATGGACGCCCACTTCGTGCCCAACCTGACCCTCGGGCTCCCCGTCGTCGAGCGCCTCGCCGCTGTCAGCCCCATCCCGATCGACTGCCATCTCATGATCGAGGACCCCGACCGATGGGCCCCGCCCTATGCCGAGGCCGGCGCCCGGTCGGTGACCTTCCACATCGAGGCGGCCGCCGACCCGGTGCGGCTGGCCCGCGATATCCGGGCCGCAGGTGCCCGGGCGGCGTTCGCCGTCAAGCCGGGCACCCCCTTCACCCCCTACGCGGACCTCCTCGACGAGGTCGACATGGTCCTCGTCATGACCGTCGAGCCGGGTTTCGGCGGCCAGTCGTTCCTGGCCGACCAGCTACCCAAGGTGCGCGAGGTCCGCGAGGCGGTGCGTCGCCACGGTGGGGAGATCTGGGTCCAGGTCGACGGCGGCGTCTCGGCCGACACCATCGAGCAGTGCGCCGAGGCCGGAGCTGACGTCTTCGTCGCCGGCTCCGCGGTCTACGGCGCCGAGGACGCGGCGGGCGCGGTGGGCCGGCTGCGCGAGCTGGCCGCGCGGCATACCCACTGATCCGGCGGACCCCTGGGGAACACCGGGGAGCCGCGCCACGTCGCTCACCTCGGCGGCCGGCCGACGCCGCATCGGGGCCGCCCAGGGTGGTGGGGCATAATCGGGGGCACGTGCTCCGGGGTCGGTGAAACTCCGAACCGGCGGTGACAGTCCGCGACCCGACCGCAGCCAGCGGCCGGTGGACCTGGTGGAACTCCAGGACCGACGGTGAAAGTCCGGATGGTAGGCAGCACGTGCGACGGCATTCCGTATGCCGCGTCGCCTCGGCGACGCCGCTCGGGGTGCGGTGGCGCAGTTCCCCGGAGTTCGCTCATCCACATCGAACAAAGGGCGAACACCACAGATGAACCTCCTCAAGAACCTCTACGAGGCCTACATCCAGATCGGGCCGTACCAGCTGCACTGGATGGAAGTGATCGGCGTGGCCTTCGGCCTCGCCTCGGCCGTCCTCGGGATGCGCCGCAAGGTCTGGGCCTGGCCGATCGGCATCGTCGGCAACGCGATCCTCTTCTTCGTCTACATCACCGTCACCTTCGACGCGGCAGACGGTCGGGCGCCGCTGTTCGGCCAGTCCGGCCGACAGATCTTCTTCATCGCCACCAGCGCCTACGGGTGGTGGCGGTGGACCCAGGTGCGTCGCCTCAATGGCGCCGACACCACCGCCCCGGCCATCGTGCCGCGCTGGGCGACCGTCCGGGAGCGGGTCTTCATCGTCGCCACCTGGGTCGTCGGCGTCGCGGTCGTCCAGCAGCTCTTCGCGACCCTCGGGGCCGGCTGGCCGGCGCCGCGGTGGTACTTCTGGGCGGACGCCTGGATCTTCGTCGGGTCCTTCCTCGCCACCTTCGCCATGGCTCGCGGGTGGAACGAGTTCTGGCTCGTCTGGATCGGCGTCGACCTCGTCGGGGTGCCCCTGCTGCTCCACAACAACTACATCCCGACCGCCGTCCTCTACGCGTTCTACGCGGGGTTCGTCATCTGGGGCTTCGTCGTGTGGCTGCGCGCCAGCCGGACCGAGCAGCCCACGATCGAGCCCGAGGAGACCCGGGCGCCCGCCACGGCCTGACCCGGGGCTCCCGCCGCCGCCGGACGGGGGGTGACCGGTCGCGCCCGCCACGCGCGGGCTCGCCGGTTCCCCCCTCCGGCGCGACGTGGGCGCCCGCCCGCCGGGCACCGCCGTCCCCGTACCCTGTCCCTCGTGAAGACGTTCGACGCCCTCTACGCCGAGCTGGTCGACCGCGCGGCCACCCGTCCCGCCGGGTCGGGGACGGTGGCCGCCCTCGACGCCGGGGTCCACGCCATCGGCAAGAAGGTCGTCGAGGAGGCCGCCGAGGTGTGGATGGCCGCCGAGCACGAGGGGCGCGAACGGACGGCCGAGGAGATCAGCCAGCTGCTCTACCACCTGCAGGTGCTCATGATCGCCTCGGACGTCACCCTCGACGACGTCTACGCCCACCTGTGAGCCTCGAGGAAGCCGACCGATGCTGAGAGTCGCCGTCCCCAACAAGGGGTCCCTCGCCGAGCCCGCGGCCGAGATGCTGCGCGAAGCGGGCTACCGCACCCGACGCGACCCCAAGGAGCTCGTCGTCACCGACGCCGAGAACGCCGTCGAGCTGTTCTACCTGCGCCCCCGCGACATCGCCGTCTATGTCGGCTCCGGCACCGTCGACTGCGGCGTCACGGGACGCGACCTCCTCCTGGACTCGGGCAGCGCGGCCGAGGAGGTCATGACGCTCGGGTTCGGCGCGTCGACCTTCCGGTATGCCGCCCGCCCCGGCACCGTCGACAGCCTCGCCGGTATCGCGGGGCACCGGGTTGCGACGAGCTACCCCGGCCTCGTCGAGAAGCACCTGGCCGACGCCGGGGTCACGGCCCGGGTGGTCCGGCTCGACGGTGCCGTCGAGACGGCGATCACGCTCGGGGTCGCCGACGTCATCGCCGACGTCGTCGAGACGGGTGCGACCCTGCGCAGCCAGGGGCTGGCCGTCTTCGGCGAGCCGATCCTGCGCAGCGAGGCGGTCCTCGTGCGCCGGGCGGGCAGCGCCGAGAAGGCCGGCATCGAGGTGCTCCGTCGCCGCCTGCTCGGTGTCATCACGGCGCGGCACTACGTCCTGCTCGACTACGACATCCCGAGCGAGCTCGTCGAGGCAGCCTGCGCCATCACGCCGGGCCTGGAGTCCCCGACCGTCTCGCCGCTGCGCAACGCGACGTGGTCGGCGGTCCGGGCGATGGTCCCTCGCGCCGTGACCAACGCCGTCATGGACGAGCTCTACGAGATCGGTGCCCGCGGCATCCTCGTCACCGACATCACCGCCTGCCGCCTCTGACGCCATGTCCGACGACCCGCTGGGCACCCCCTGGGCCGACGGCGTCGCCATCGACGCCACGTTCCGGCCCCGCCGCGGCCGGGTCATGGCGACCGGGATGGCGGGGGCGGTCGTCGTCGTCTTCGTCGGCGTGGCCGTCCTCATCCCGGCCCCTGCAGCCGGCGGAAGCTGGTCGGTGGCCGACCGGAGCCTCCTCGCGGTGCTCGGCCTGGCCATCGCGTCCCTGCTGTGGCGGTTCGCGAGCATCCGCGCCGTGCCCGGCGGCGACGGCATCCGGGTCCGCAACCTCGTCACCACGCGGGTGGTGCGCTGGGCGGAGATCGAGGCGGTCCGCTTCCCCGAGGGCGACCCGTGGGTCAGCCTCGACCTCGTCGACACCGAGATCCTCGCCGTGATGGCGGTCCAGCGCGCCGACGGCGAGTACGGCCAGCAGGAGGCTCAGCGGCTGGCCACCCTCGTCGTCACCCGGCGGGACGGGCTCGGCAGCCGGCGGGGACCCGGCGAGGCCTAGGTCTCGTCGACGGCCTCGGGCACGAGGTCGCTCGCCTCGTCGTAGTCCAGCCCCGTCACCATGAGCAGGTCGACGACCATCGAGCGCACCTGGGCCCGCAGCACCTCTCCCGACAGGCTGGCCCCCGGACCCGGGTCGGCGGTGGCCTGACCGACGGCCAGGACGGCGGCGCGGGCCCCGTCGACCCGGTCGTGGGACTCCAGGCCCCGGGCGACCTCGTTGGTCGCGGCGGCGAGCGAGACGAGCAGGTCGCGGTAGGCGGTCGGGACCGGCTCGCCCCGCCACGTCGCGACATGTGCGCGACGGGCCAGCACGCGCAGGTTGCGGATGCACCTGTCGAGCGGGACGACGAGGTCGGAGACGGCGCGCACCTCGCCCGCGTGCCGCCGCGCGAGCGGGGAGAGGCGGACGTACGCGAGGCCCTCGGCCGCCGCCTCCCGCAGCTCCTCGAGCAGCTGCTCGCTGGACCGGGACCGCTCCAGCGCGGCCTCGGCCCCGTCGACGTCGCCTGCCGCGAGGGCGGCGGCGATGGCGCGCAGGACGGCGGCGACCTCGCTGAGGGCGCGGGCGGCCTGGGTCCGTGGCCGCCGTAGCGGCGCGAGCGGAACGACCAGGCCGAGGAGGAGAGCCACCCCTCCGCCGATGACGGCGTCGGTCCAGCGCGAGAGCCCCTGACCCGGCGCGGGGACGAGGGTCGTCACGAAGACCGCCTGGACCCCGGCCTGGCTCGCGAGCAGGGTCCCGGAGCTGAGGAAGGCCGCGCCCAGCATCGCGACGACGACGACCACCGCGATCTGCCACCACCCGCGGCCGGCGACGTGGACGAAGCCGTCCCCGACGAGGATCCCCAGGGCGACCCCGACCATGAGCTCCACCCCTCGCCGGACCCGGTGACCGTAGGACAGGCCGAGGACGACGATGGCCGTCACCGGGGCGAAGAAGGGCACAGGGTGGCCGACCACCCGGTGGGCGACGAACCAGGCCGCCGCCGCGGCCAGGCCCGACTGGACGATGAAGGGGAGCCGCTCCCGCACCCGCCGCATGCGCCGGTCGAGCTCGGAGCGGGATCGTCGGACCGCCCGGGCCGTCGGCGCGCTCATCGCCCCGTCCCCGGACGTGGCGTCGTGTCCAGGACGAGGTCGGCCCGCTCCCTGGTCCGGTCCGCCCCGAAGAGCGCGTCCTCCTGGGCGGCCCACCGCTCCCACTGGGGCCGGTAGACCTCGCCGTCACGCTCGAGGCCGCGTGCCCTGCGCACCGCGCGGTCGGCGTCGACCCACACCCGCACGGCGGCATACCCACCGGCCGTCCCCACACTCGAGCCGCAGCCCTCCACGACGAGGAACGCTCCCGGGCGCACCGTCCGGGTCCCGCCCCAGCGGTCGTGGTCCCAGTCCCACAGCCGGTATGCCGCGGGCTCGCCCCGTGCCGTCGGCTCCAGGACCTCGGTGGTCACCAGCTCGACGGCCTCGGCGAGCCCGTCCCAGCCCGGGAAGATCTCGTCCATGTGGACCACCGGACAGCCGAGGGCCTCGACGACGCCGTGGGCGAGGGAGGTCTTGCCCGAGCCGCTCGGGCCGTCGATCGCGACGACGACGCTGCGACCGCGCCGGGGCTGGGCGGCGCGGGCGGCCTCGACGACGGCGGCCACGTCCCGGGGGTCGGCGGGGTCCGTGATCTGGAACCACACACCGTCAGACCCTAGTCGCGTGGCTACATTGGCCCCGTGCCCGTCGCCGTCCGCGTCATCCCGTGCCTCGACGTCGATGACGGCCGGGTCGTCAAGGGGGTCAACTTCGCGAACCTCCGAGACGCCGGCGACCCCGTCGAGCTGGCCCGGCGCTACGGAGACCAGGGCGCCGACGAGCTGACCTTCCTCGACGTGACGGCGAGCAGCTCGGACCGCGAGACCATGCTCGACGTCGTGCGGCGGACCGCCGACGAGGTCTTCATCCCACTCACCGTCGGGGGCGGCGTGCGCACCGTCGACGACGTGGACCGGCTGCTGCGGGCCGGGGCGGACAAGGTGGGGGTCAACACCGCGGCGATCGCCCGACCCGAGCTCATCGCCGAGACGGCCGACCGGTTCGGTGCGCAGGTGCTCGTCCTCAGCGCCGACGTGCGGCGCCGGCGCGACGGGTCCGGTGCCGCGACGGGGGACTTCGAGGTGACCACGCACGGTGGCCGGAGAGGGACCGGCCTCGACGCGGTGCAGTGGTGTGCCAGGGCGGCCGAGCTCGGCGCGGGGGAGATCCTGCTCAACTCGATGGACGCCGACGGGACCAAGGACGGCTTCGACCTCGAGCTGATCCGGCTCGTCCGGGCGGCCGTGAGCATCCCTCTCATCGCGAGCGGCGGGGCGGGTGCGGCCGCGCACTTCGCGCCGGCGGTCGAGGCCGGAGCCGACGCGGTCCTCGCCGCGAGCGTCTTCCACTTCGGCGAACTGACGATCGCCGAGGTCAAGTCGGCGATGCGGGCGGCCGGTCTCGTCGTCCGCTGACGACCCGGGGGGCCGGTGCCGCCGCCCCTACAGGCCCAGGCGGGCGCCGCGCAGCGCGGCGACGGCGACGTCCGGGCCGGTGATCTCGACCTCGGCCACCCGCTCCCGGCCGTAGCACACGAGCAGCAGCTCCACGGGCTCGCCGGCGACCCGGACCGTGGCCGCGCCGGAGCGGGCGTGGACGACCGACCGCCCGGGAGCCTCGAGGTCCACCCCGACCGGCACCCGGCGCAGCAGCAGCGGCGCCATCCGCCGCACGGCGTCCCAGGCGGCCCCGTCGAGCGCCGGGTCCGGCTCCCGGCGGGGGCCGCGCGCTCCGTCGCCGCGCAGGATGTCCTCGTGGTGGACGAGCATCTCGACGGTGTTGGTGACGTCGTCGAGCGCCGGGACCCGCGTCGGGGACCACAGCGGCGGCCCGGTCCGCACGAGGGTCACCAGGTCCGGCCACGCAGTGTCGCGGGCGAGCCGCTCCTGGGCCCGGTCGAGCCGGCCCGCCAGGAGAGGCACGACGATGCCGGCCGCCAGGTCGGGGCGTCGCTCCCGCAGCACCAGGTGGGCCGCCAGCATGGCGGCATCCCACGGGTCGCACAGCGTCGGCGCCTGCGGTCCGACCGCCTCGAGGGTGTCGCAGAGCGCCTCCCGTTCGGAGCGGGCGAGGTGCTGTGCACCGCCCTGGCCGGTCGTGGGTCCGTCCTGCTCTCCGCGCGTCATGGACACCATCATGGGTAACCAGGGGCCGAACGGCACAATGAGGCCGTGCCCGAACTCGACCCCGCGATCGCCGCGCGGCTTAAGCGCGACGGCGCCGGCCTCGTCGCGGCCGTCGTCCAGCAGCACGACAGCGGCGAGGTGCTCATGGTCGGCTGGATGGACGACGAGGCCCTGCGTCGCACCCTGACCGAGGGGCGGGTGACCTTCTGGTCGCGCAGCCGACAGGAGTACTGGCGCAAGGGGGACACCTCGGGGCACGTCCAGTACGTGCGCAGCGTGGCCCTCGACTGTGACGGCGACGCGCTGCTCGTGCGGGTCGACCAGGTGGGCGCGGCCTGCCACACCGGCGACCGGACCTGCTTCGACGCCGGTGACCTGGGTGCCGTCGAGGGCACGTCGTGACCGCGCCCGCACCCGACCTCGGCTACGGGGTGACCTGGCCCCCGCTGGAGGTGTTCTCGACCCTGGCCGCCGACCGCCGGGTCATCCCCGTCGTGCGGCGGCTCATGGCCGACGCCGAGACCCCCGTGGGGGTCTACCGCAAGCTGGCCGGCGGCCGGCCGGGCACGTTCCTCCTGGAGTCGGCCGAGCACGGCGGGGTGTGGGCCCGCTACTCGATCGTCGGCGCGGCGAGCCGGGCCACCCTCACCGAGGTCGACGGCGAGGCCCACTGGATCGGCGAGCCGCCCGTGGGCGTCCCGACGGATGGGCCGGCGACCGACGCGTTGCGGGGCACGCTCGCCGCCCTGGCCACCGAGCCGATCCCGGGACTGCCGCCGCTGACCGGCGGGATGGTGGGCTCGGTGGCCTACGACGCGGTCCGCCGCTGGGAGCGGGTGCCGTCGACGGCCCCGGACGAGCTGGGGCTCCCCGAGCTCACGATGATGCTCGCGACCGACCTGGCCGTCCTCGACCATGCCGACGGCTCGGTCCTCCTCGTCGCCAACGCGATCAACTACGACGCCTCCGACGAGCGGGTCGATTGGGCCTGGGCCGATGCTGTCGAGCGGCTCGACCGGATGACCCGTGAGCTCGCGGCTCCGGCCCGGAGCACGGTCGCCCATGTCGACGCGGCGGTGGTCGAGGAGGCGATGGGCGGCATCCGGCCGACGGTGACCCCGGAGCGCTACGCCGAGGTCGTCGAGGCCGCCAAGGAGGACATCCGGGCCGGCGAGGTGTTCCAGGTCGTGCTGTCCCAGCGGTTCGCCCTCGACTGTGCCGCGGACCCGCTCGACGTCTACCGGGCGCTGCGGGCGAGCAACCCCAGCCCCTACATGTACCTCTTCCGGCTGCCCACCCCCGACGGTGGCGCCTACGACGTGGTCGGCTCCTCGCCCGAGGCCCTCGTCAGGGTCACCGGCACCCAGGCCATCACCCACCCGATCGCCGGGTCGCGGCCCCGGGGTGTCACCCCGGAGGAGGACGTCCGGCTCGCCGAGGAGCTGCTCGCCGACCCCAAGGAGCGCTCCGAGCACGTCATGCTCGTCGACCTCGGCCGCAACGACCTGCAGCGGGTCTGCCGTCCCGGGACCGTCGAGGTCGTCGAGTTCATGGCGGTGCACCGCTACAGCCACATCATGCACATCGAGTCCACGGTGGTCGGCGCGCTCCGCGAGGGCGCGACCGCCTACGACGTCCTCGTGTCCACGTTCCCGGCGGGTACCCTCTCAGGCGCCCCCAAGCCCCGTGCCCTGGCCCTCATCGAGCAGTACGAACCGAGCCGGCGCGGCGTCTACGGCGGGGTTGTCGGCTACCTCGACTTCCACGGAGACCTCGACATGGCCATCGCCATCCGCACCGCCGTCATCGTCGACGGCGTCGCCCACGTCCAGGCCGGGGCCGGCATCGTCGCCGACTCCGTCCCCGCCCGCGAGCATGAGGAGTGCCTCGCCAAGGCAGCCGCTGCCCTGCGGGCCGTGGCGACCGCCCGGGCGATGCGGACCGTGCGATGAGCGGCGACGCGGCGACGCCGCAAGCGGGTATGCCGTCCGTCCCGGCCGCGACCCCGGCTGCCGGGGTCCTCGGCCGGCTCCGGACCAAGCCGGCCGCCCTCGTCCTGGCGGTCCTCGGGGCGGGGTGGGTCCTCCTCACGAGCTCGCGGACGTGGGCCACCGGAACGGTGCACGACGCCGTCCTCGGGGCGAGCACGGTCACCGGTACCGGCGCCGACCTCGCGCCGGGGCTGTCCGCCGTGGCGCTCGTCTTGGCGGCGGCCGCCATCGCGGTCGTCACCGGCGGGCGGGTGGTGCGCCTCCTCTCCGTCGTCGTCGAAGGCGCGGCCCTCGCCGGTCTCGTCGCGCTCGTCGTGCGGGTCATCCTCGACCCCTCGGGGCTCCTGGGACCGCTCGTGGCCGGTCGGGTGGCCCGCAGCGGATCCGTCCCCACGGTGGCCTCCGCGACCGACTGGCCGTGGCTGGCGCTCGTCGGCGTGCTCGTCGCGCTGCTCGGCTGGGTGGGCGCGGTCCTCGGGATGCGCCGGTGGTCGGGACCCTCCGAGCGGTACGAACGGCGGCCCAGGGCGGTCGACGGGAGCGACGCCGCACCCAGCGCCGGGGCGCGCGGCCAGCGGGTGAGCAGCGTGTGGGACCAGCTCGACGCGGGCCAGGACCCGACCGAGGGTGAGGACGGCGTGGGCGGCGACCGGAGCGAAGTGGGCCCCGACAGCCAAACCTGACACAATCAGCCGCACCCGCACACACGAGAGGGACTGAGGGCCAATGGTGGACTATGAGGACGAGGGCAACAGCGTCGCCGCATGGACCGGGGTCGTCGTCATGCTCGTCGGCTTCACGCTCATGGGCGTGGCCGTCGCTGTGGCGAACGTGCCCCTCTTCGTCGTCGGTGTCGTCATCGCCGTCCTCGGGCTCGTCGCGGGCAAGGTCCTCGCCATGGCCGGCTACGGCGTGGCGGCCAAGCGGGCGCGCAACGCCGAGCGCGAAGCCGACCACGCCGACGCCTGACCGTCCGGACCGAGCAGCTCCCGAGCGCGCCTCCCACCCCCAGGGCCGATGAGACAGCCATGACCACCGTTCTCGACAGCATCGTCGCCGGCGTGCGAGCCGACCTCGCCGAGCGCCGGCAGCGCGCGCCCCTGGCCGAGCTGAGAGCTCGGGCCCAGGCCGCCCCGCCCGCGCTCGACGCAGAGGCGGTGCTGCGCCGCCCGGGCCTGTCGCTCATCGCCGAGGTGAAGCGGGCCAGCCCCAGTAAGGGGGCTCTCGCCGAGATCCCCGACCCGGCGGCCCTGGCGGCGGCCTACGTCGCCGGAGGCGCGGGTGCGGTGAGCGTGCTCACCGAGGGCCGTCGCTTCCACGGCAGCCTCGCCGACCTCGACGCGGTCCGGGCCGCGGTCGACGTCCCGGTCCTGCGCAAGGACTTCATGGTCGAGCCCTACCAGATCTGGGAGGCCCGGGCGCACGGCGCCGACCTCGTCCTGCTCATCGTCGCCGCCCTGTCGGACGTCGAGCTGACCGAGCTCCTCACGCTGGCGACCACGCTCGGCATGACCGCCCTCGTCGAGGTGCACGACGAGGAGGAGGTCGCCCGGGCCGCCGGCTGCGGAGCGCGCGTGGTCGGGGTCAACGCCCGTGACCTGCGCACCCTCGAGGTCGATCCGGCGACCTTCGGGCGCCTCGCGCCGCTCGTCCCCGACGCCGCCGTCAGGGTCGCCGAGTCCGGGGTCGCCGGACCGGCGGACGCCGCCCGGTATGCCGCCGAGGGCGCCGACGCCGTCCTCGTCGGGGAGGCCCTCGTCCGCGACGGCGACCCGACGGCGGCCGCGCGGGACCTCATCGCGGCGGGGACCGCGGAGGCCCGGCGATGAGCGCGGGGGAGGGGGAGCACCCGGCGACGCCGGCCACTCCCGACCTGGTCGTCACCGAGGTGCCGCGACCCGGTCGGTTCGGGCCGTTCGGCGGTCGCTACGTCCCCGAGGCCCTCATCCCCGCCCTCGACCAGCTCGACGAGGCGAGGCAGAAGGCGATGGTCGACCCGGAGTTCCTCGGCGAGCTCGACCGGCTGCACCGGACCTACACGGGGCGGCCGAGCATCGTCACCGAGGTGCCCCGCTTCGCCCAGCACTGCGGCGGCGCCCGGGTCATCCTCAAGCGGGAGGACCTCAACCACACCGGCTCGCACAAGATCAACAACGTCCTGGCCCAGGCACTGCTCACCAAGCGGATGGGCAAGACCCGGGTGATCGCCGAGACCGGCGCCGGCCAGCACGGGGTCGCCACGGCGACGGCGGCCGCCCTCATGGGGCTGGAGTGCACGATCTACATGGGTCGGGTCGACACCGAGCGGCAGGCCCTCAACGTCGCCCGGATGAAGATCCTGGGCGCCGAGGTGGTTCCGGTCGAGCACGGCAGCGCCACGCTCAAGGACGCCATCAACGAGGCGCTGCGCGACTGGGTCACCAACGTCGACTCGACGCACTACCTCATCGGGACGGTCACCGGACCGCATCCCTTCCCCGAGATGGTCCGCGACTTCCACCGGATCATCGGCGTCGAGGCGCGGGCCCAGGTCCTCGACCTCGTGGGGCGCCTGCCCGACGCCGTCATCGCCTGCGTCGGCGGCGGGTCCAACGCCATGGGCATCTTCCACCGGTTCATCGACGACGCCGGGGTGCGACTCATCGGGGTGGAGGCCGGGGGAGAGGGGCTGGAGTCCGGGCGCCACGCTGCGCGGTTCGCCTCGGCGAGCCCGGGCGTCCTGCACGGTGCGATGAGCTACCTCATGCAGGACGACGACGGCCAGACCATCGAGTCCCACTCGATCTCGGCGGGCCTGGACTACCCGAGCGTCGGCCCCGAGCACTCCTTCCTGCGCGACACCGGACGCGCCGAGTACCGCTACGCCACCGACGCCGCGGTCATGGAGGCCTTCGACCTGCTCTGCCGGACCGAGGGGATCATCCCCGCGCTGGAGTCCGCGCACGCCCTCGTCGGCGCGATGGAGGTGGGCCGCGAGCTCGGACCCGACGCGGTCCTGCTCGTCAACCTGTCAGGACGCGGCGACAAGGACATGCACACCGCCGCGGCCTACTTCGGCCTCCTCAGCGAGGGGGACCCCCAGCCGTGACGACGACGACCTCGCTCGGCGTCGCCGACGTCCTGGCCCGGTGCCGCGCCGAGGGCCGTGCCGCGCTCGTCGGCTACCTGCCGGTGGGCTTCCCCACCGTCGAGGGCTCCCTCGAGGCGATGCGCGTCATGGTCGAGGCCGGCGCCGACATCGTCGAGGTGGGCATCCCCTACACCGACCCGCTCATGGACGGCCCGGTCATCCAGCACGCCGCCGACGTCGCCCTCGGAGGTGGGGTCCGCGTCGACGACGTCTTCTCGGCGGTCGCCGCCGTCCGCGCGGTCGGTGCGCCCCCGCTGGTCATGACCTACTGGAACCTCGTCCTCCACCGCGGGGTCGACCGGTTCGCCGCCGAGCTTGCGGCCGCCGGGGGCGCCGGGCTGATCACCCCCGACCTCATCCCCGACGAGGCCGCCGACTGGGTCGCGGCGAGCGAGCGGGAGGGCCTGGACCGGGTCTTCCTCGTCGCGCCGAGCTCGCCGCGACAGCGGCTCGAGACCGTGACCGCGGCGTGCCGTGGGTTCGTGTATGCCGCCTCGACGATGGGCGTGACCGGTGCCCGGTCCAGCGTCGGCGGGTCCGCGGCGGATCTCGTCGCGCGCACCCGCGAGGTGAGCGACCTGCCGGTCTGTGTCGGGCTCGGGGTGTCCACGCGGGAGCAGGCCGCCGAGGTGGCCTCCTTCGCCGACGGCGTCATCGTCGGCTCCGCCCTGGTCCGGGCCCTGACCGGCGACGGGGAACTCACCGACCGGCTCGCGTCGTTGCGGGCATTGACCGAGGAACTCGCCGCAGGCGTGAGGGAAGGACGGGCATGAGCGTGACCGAGGCGGACCTGGAGGTCCCTGCCGAACGGCATACCCGCACCCTCGACCTCGTCGGAACCCTGGCCCGGCTCATCCTCGGCCTCGTGCTCATCGTCGCCGGCGCCCTCAAGGTGACCAAGCCGGGTGCCTCGGCCAACGCGGTCCACGCCTACCAGGTGCTGCCCTACGACGTGGGCACCTACGTCGGGTACGCGCTGCCGATCGTCGAGATCATCGTCGGGCTGCTGCTCGTCCTCGGGCTGTTCACCCGGGTGGCGGCGGTCCTGGGCACCCTGCTCATGGTCGTCTTCATCACCGGGATCGGGCAGGCCTGGGCGCGCGGCCTGACCATCGACTGCGGCTGCTTCGGTGGCGGCGGCCCGGTCAACGCCAACCAGACGAAGTACGGACTCGAGATCGCCCGCGACGTCGGCCTCGCCCTGTGCGGCGCCTGGCTCGTCCGGCGGCCGGCCTCGCTGGCCGGCCTGGACCGGCTGTGGTTCGGGAGCTGAACAGAGAAAGGGAGACCTCACCGATGTCCAAGACCCCGCAGAAACAGGGGACGTCGCGCCAGGCCAAGATCCAGGCCGCGCAGAAGAGCGGCCGCAGTGGTGCCAACCCGATCGTCATCGGGACGGTGGTGGCGATCGTCGCCATCATCGCGGTGGTCGCCTTCGTCGTCCTCACCGCCGTCAACAAGAACGGCGGCTCCTCGGCCTCGGGGACGGCGCTGCCGCCGGGCGCCAGCGCGATGGGCAAGGGGCTGGTCGCCGACGCCGACGTGACCCTGCAGCCCGGTGCGCCCACGCTCGACGTCTACGAGGACTTCCAGTGTCCCTACTGCGGTGACCTCGAGCACGGTCTCGGCTCGACGATCGAGTCGCTCGCCGCCCAGGGCAAGATCAGGCTCGCGTACCACATCATGACCTTCCTCGACGACAACCTCGGCAACGACGCATCGGTCCGGGCCGCCGAGGGCGCGTTCTGCGCGGCTGCCGGCGGGAAGTTCCTCGAGTACCACAACCAGGTCTACTCGAACCAGCCCACCCAGGAGGGGGCCGGGTGGACCGACGCCCAGCTGGCCACGTTCGCGTCGAACGCCGGGCTGACCGGCTCGGCGCTCACCACCTGGAAGTCGTGCACCGCCGCCGACACGTATGCCGCCTACATCGCCTCCATCGAGAAGCAGAGCAGCACCGACGGGGTGACGGGCACGCCGACCGTCAAGCTCAACGGGACCGACCTGGCGGTCCTCAAGACCGACTCCTCGGGCGTCACGGTGATGACCCCCGCCGAGCTCACGGCGGCCGTCCAGGCGGCGACGAAGTCCTAGCCCGACGGCCAGGGTACGTCGTCGCGGGACGACGTACCCTGGGGGACCGGCCCATGTCGGTCGGTCCCCCGGGGCCGGACCGACCGACGAAGAGGACAGGCGACAGCGATGGGCAAGTCATCCAGCAAGGCCTCGGCGGGCTCGCGCACGGCGAAGGCGATCGCCGCCCAGACACCCACCCGTCGGAGGCCGAGCGCGGTGCTCGTGGGGACGGCCGTCGCGATCATCGCGATCATCGCCGTCGTCACCGGCGTCATCGTCGCGAGCCAGAGCTCGAAGCCGAGCACGGCCGCCGGGAACGCCGTGCCGGCGCACGCGGCGGGCATGGGCCAGGGGTATGTCGACACCAGCTCGGCGACCCTCGTGGCCGGCGCGCCCACGGTCGACATCTACGAGGACTTCCAGTGCCCCGTGTGCGGTGAGTTCGAGAGCCTCGTCGGCGCGACCGTCCGACAGCTCGCGGACGCGGGCAAGATCAAGCTCGTCTACCACTTCAAGACGATCATCGACGGCAACTACGGGACGTCCTTCTCGCTCTCGGCGGCCAACGCCGCGCTGTGCGCCGCGGACGCCGGGAAGTTCGAGGACTACCACTCGGTCGTCTACGCGAACCAGCCCTCGCAGGAGGGCGCCGGCTGGACGGACGCCCAGCTCGAGGGCTTCGCCCAGCAGGCCGGCATCACGGGAACGGCCCTGACGACGTGGACGGGCTGCTTCACCAGCGGCCGCTATGACAACTACGTCCGCTCCACCGAGAAGGCCTCCTCCGAGAAGGGCATCAACTCGACGCCGACGATCTACATCAACGGCACCGAGGCCCAGCTGCAGACGGTGGGCACCCCGGACGCCTTCACCAAGGCCGTCGAGGCGGCGACCTCGTGAGCCTGGCGCACCTGCTGGGCGGGGCGGTACCGGTCGCGGCCCTGCCGACGACGATCCCCAGCCCCACCGTGGGCGCCTTCCAGGTCGGGCCGCTGCTCATCCGCGCCTACGCCCTGTGCATCCTGCTGGGCATCGTCGTCGCCGTCTGGCTGACCGGCCGCCGGCTCGTGCCACGGGGGCACACCCCGGCCGACGCCCTCGACGTCGCGGCCTACGCGGTGCCGTTCGGGATCGTCGGCGGCCGGCTCTACCACGTCATCACGACGTGGCAGCCCTACTTCGGGGCGAACGGTCACCCGATCGACGCGCTCTACATCTGGCACGGCGGCCTCGGGATCTGGGGCGCGGTCGCCCTCGGAGCGGTCGGCGCCTGGATCGGCTGCCGGCGCACCGGTGTCCGGTTCGCCTCCTTCGCCGACGCCGCCGCCCCCGGGATCGTCCTCGCCCAGGCGATCGGTCGGTGGGGCAACTGGTTCAACAACGAGCTCTACGGCCGTCCGACGTCGGCACCGTGGGGGCTGCAGATCCACCAGTGGGACGAGGCCACCGGTCGTGCGGTCACCAGGAACGGCCAGCCGGTCGTCATCGGTGTCTTCCAGCCGACCTTCCTCTTCGAGTCGCTGTTCCTCCTCGTCCTGGCCGGCGTGCTGCTCACGCTCGACAGGAGGCTCGCGCTCCGCCCCGGCCAGGTCTTCGCGCTCTACGTCATCGGCTACCCGATGGGCCGGGTGGTGATCGAGCTGCTGCGCTCCGACGAGGCGAACCACATCCTCGGGCTCCGGGTCAACGTGTGGACCTCGATCCTCGTCTTCCTGCTCGGCCTCGCGCTGTTCCGACGGGCTGGTCGGGCTCCCGCCGACCCCGAGCGGGCCGGCCCGGAGGTCGGTGCCGAGCCGGACGGGTTCCACGGGCCGGACGCGGTCGACGGGCCGGCCGAGGAGGCGGGCGAGCCGGTTGCCGCCGGCACGGCGGAGGACCGTCCGTCGACCACGATGTGAGATGACCTGGCTCAGATAGTAGGACGCTGACCTGCTCCGATAGCATTCAGTCCTTCCGTGGCCGATGGCGTCCACATCTGACCGTGTGCCCCGGGCCTGGTGCCCCTGACCGTGGAGGACGGTGATCAGACGTGTCCGAGCGGCTCTTCTCCGTACAGCCCGCCGACGCCGGGCTCTACCGCGCCGAGCATGAGCACGACGCGTGTGGGGTCGCCTTCGTCGCCACGATGCGGGGGACGCCGGGGCACGACATCGTCGCCCACGCGCTCGACGCGCTGCGCAACCTCGACCACCGCGGCGCCACCGGGGCCGACCCCCACGTCGGCGACGGCGCCGGGATCATGACCCAGATCCCCGACGCCTTCTTCCGCGAGGTCCTCACCTTCCCGCTGCCCCCGAAGGGCTCGTACGCCGCCGGCCTCGTCTATCTCCCGGTGGCCGAGGACGAGCGGGACCGGGCCGTCGAGGGGATCGTCGCGCTGGCCGCCGAGGAGGGCCTGAGGGTCCTCGGCTGGCGCGACTTGCCGGTGGCCCCGGAGCTCGTCGGTGAGTCGGCGCGGGCCTGTATGCCGGCCTTCGCCCAGCTCTTCGTCGCCGCCGCCGACGGCGCGGCCTCGGGCGTGGCGCTGGACCGGCTCACCTTCGCCCTGCGCAAGCGTGCCGAGCGGGACCTCCCGGTCTACTTCCCGTCGCTGTCGGCCCGCACCATCGTCTACAAGGGCATGCTGACGACGGGGCAGCTCGAGCCCTTCTTCCCCGACCTGTCCGACGAGCGGTTCGTCACCGAGCTCGCCCTGATCCACTCGCGGTTCTCGACGAACACCTTCCCCAGCTGGCCGCTCGCCCACCCCTACCGGCTCATCGCGCACAACGGCGAGATCAACACGGTCAAGGGCAACCGGAACTGGATGCGCGCCCGCGAGAGCCAGCTCGTGTCCGACCTCATCGGCGGCGACCTCGCCCGGCTGTTCCCCATCTGCACCCCCGGGGGATCGGACTCCGCCTCCTTCGACGAGGCCCTCGAGCTCATCCACCTCGGCGGACGCTCGCTCCCGCACGCCGTCCTCATGATGATCCCGGAGGCGTGGGAGAACCACGAGGAGATGGACCCGGCCCGGCGGGCCTTCTACGAGTTCCACTCGATGTTCATGGAGCCCTGGGACGGACCGGCCGCCGTGTCGTTCACCGACGGCACGGTCATCGGGGCCGTCCTCGACCGCAACGGCCTGCGACCGGCCCGCTACTGGGTCACCGACGACGGGCTCGTCGTCCTTGCCTCCGAGGCCGGCGTCCTCGACCTCGCGCCGGAGCGGGTGGTCCGCCGGGGCCGGCTCCAGCCGGGTCGGATGTTCCTCGTCGACACCGCGGCGGGCCGCATCATCGGCGATGAGGAGATCAAGGGCGAGCTGGCCGGTGCGCAGCCCTACGAGGAGTGGCTGCACGCCGGCCTGATCCGGCTGGCCGACCTTCCCGAGCGCGAGCACATCGCCTACTCGACGGCCTCCGTCGCGCGTCGCCAGCGCACCTTCGGCTACACCGAGGAGGACCTCAAGGTCATCCTCAGCCCGATGGCCCGTACGGGTGCCGAGGCGATCGGGTCGATGGGGACCGACACCCCGATCGCCGTGCTGTCCGACAAGCCGCGGATGCTCTTCGACTACTTCACCCAGCTCTTCGCCCAGGTGACCAACCCGCCGCTCGACGCCATCCGCGAGGAGCTCGTGACCTCGCTCGGCACCTCGATCGGTCCCGAGGAGAACCTCCTCAGCGCCACCCCCGCACACTGCCGTCAGGTGCACCTCGACTTCCCCGTCATCGACAACGACGAGCTCGCCAAGATCCTCCACATCAACGCCGACGGGGACCTGCCCGGGTATGCCGCGGTGACGATCCGGGGGCTCTACGACGTCACCGGCGGCGAGCCGGCGCTGCGCGCCCGGCTCGACGCCATCTGCGCGGAGGTGTCCGAGGCCATCGCCGGGGGAGCCCGTTTCGTCGTGCTGTCCGACCGCGACGCCGACCGCGACTTCGCGCCGATCCCGTCGCTCCTGCTCACCTCGGCCGTCCACCACCACCTGACCCGCGAGAAGACCCGCAACATGGTCGGTCTCCTCGTCGAGGCGGGCGACGTGCGCGAGGTCCACCATGTCGCCCTGCTCGTCGGCTTCGGCGCCGCGGCGGTCAACCCCTACCTGGCCATGGAGACGGTCGAGGACATGGTCCGTACCGGTGCGGTCACCGGCGTGACCGCCGAGCAGGCCGTCAAGAACCTCATCAAGGCGCTCGGCAAGGGCGTCCTGAAGGTCATGTCCAAGATGGGCATCTCGACCGTCGCGTCCTACCGTGGCGCGCAGGTCTTCGAGGCGATCGGGCTCTCGCAGGAGCTCGTCGACGAGTACTTCAGTGGCACCGTCTCCCAGCTGGGCGGGGTCGGGCTCGACGTCGTCGCCGCCGAGGTCGCGGCCCGGCACGGCGCGGCATACCCGCCGGACGGGGTCCGGCTCGCGCACCGCAAGCTCGCCGTCGGCGGCGAGTACCAATGGCGCCGCGAGGGCGAGCCGCACCTGTTCGACCCGGACACCGTCTTCCGCCTCCAGCACGCCACCCGGACCCGGCGCTACGACATCTTCAAGGAGTACACGCGCCGGATCGACGACCAGGCCGAGCGGCTCATGACGCTGCGCGGGCTCTTCGAGCTGGGCGGCGCCGCACCGAGACCGGCCGTGCCGATCGACGAGGTCGAGCCGGTGAGCGAGATCGTCAAGCGGTTCAACACGGGGGCGATGAGCTACGGCTCGATCTCCCAGGAGGCGCACGAGACCCTCGCCATCGCCATGAACCGCCTCGGCGCCCGGTCCAACACCGGGGAGGGTGGGGAGGACCTCGACCGGCTCATGGACCCGCAGCGGCGCTCGGCGGTCAAGCAGGTCGCCTCCGGGCGGTTCGGGGTCACCTCCGTCTACCTCACGAACGCCGACGACATCCAGATCAAGATGGCCCAGGGCGCCAAGCCCGGCGAGGGTGGCCAGCTGCCCGGGCACAAGGTCTATCCCTGGGTGGCCAAGACCCGGCACTCGACACCGGGCGTCGGGCTCATCTCGCCGCCGCCGCACCACGACATCTACTCGATCGAGGACCTCGCCCAGCTCATCCACGACCTCAAGAACGCCAACCCGCGGGCCAGGGTCCACGTCAAGCTCGTCGCCGAGATCGGGGTGGGCACGGTCGCGGCCGGGGTGAGCAAGGCCCACGCCGACGTCGTCCTCGTCTCCGGGCACGACGGGGGGACCGGCGCCTCGCCGCTCACGAGTCTCAAGCACGCCGGGGCGCCGTGGGAGCTCGGCCTCGCCGAGACCCAGCAGACCCTCGTCCTCAACGGGCTGCGCGACCGGATCGTCGTGCAGGTCGACGGCCAGATCAAGACCGGCCGCGACGTCGTGATCGCCGCACTGCTGGGGGCGGAGGAGTTCGGCTTCGCGACGGCCCCCCTCGTCGTGAGCGGGTGCGTCCTCATGCGGGTGTGCCACCTCGACACCTGCCCGGTCGGCATCGCCACCCAGAACCCCGAGCTGCGGTCCCGGTTCACCGGCAAGCCCGAGTTCGTCGAGACCTTCTTCGAGTACATCGCCGAGGAGGTGCGTGAGCACCTCGCGGCACTGGGGTTCCGCAGCCTCGACGAGGCGATCGGCCAGATCCAGTACCTCGACACGGCCAAGGCCGTCGCCCACTGGAAGGCCTCGGGCCTCGACCTCTCGCCGATCCTGGCCCGCGTCGAGAGCCCCGACGGGTCCGGCACCCGGCACCTCGTCGCGCAGGACCACGGTCTCGAGAAGGCCCTCGACCACCAGCTCATCGCCCTCGCCGGGGATGCCATCACCCACGGGACCCCGGTCTCGGGCTCGTTCGCCATCCGCAACGTCAACCGCACGGTCGGCACCATGCTCGGCCACGAGGTCACCCTCCGGCACCCCAACGGCCTTCCCGACGGGACGATCGACGTGGCCTTCACCGGATCGGCCGGCCAGAGCCTCGGCGCGTTCCTCCCCGCCGGCATCACGCTGCGGCTCGTCGGCGACGCCAACGACTACGTCGGCAAGGGACTGTCCGGCGGCCGGGTCGTCGTGCGCCCCGACGAGGCCTCACCGCTCGTCGCCGAGGACAACGTCATCGCCGGCAACGTCATCGGCTACGGCGCCACCTCCGGCGAGATCTTCCTGCGCGGGCGTGTCGGCGAACGGTTCTGCGTGCGCAACTCGGGCGCGACGGCCGTCGTCGAGGGGGTCGGCGACCACGGGCTGGAGTACATGACCGGGGGCGTCGCGCTCATCCTCGGCTCGACCGGGCGCAACGTGGCGGCGGGCATGTCGGGCGGCGTCGCCTACGTCCTCGATCTGCTGCCGGCCCGGGTCAACCGCGAGCTCGTCGACGTCCTGGCCCTGCGGCCGGCCGACGAGGCGCTCGTCCAGGACCTGCTCGAGCGGCACGTCCGGTGGACCGGGTCCACCGTGGCCCAGCGGCTCCTCGCCGACTGGGAGGGCTCACGGACGCGGTTCTCGCTCATCCTGCCGCGGGTCTACCAGAAGGTCCTCGACGTCCGGACGGCCGCCCTGGCCGAGGGTCTCGACGTCGACGGCCCACAGGTGTGGGAACGGATCATGGAGGCTTCACGTGGCTGACCCCCAGGGCTTTCTGCGGATCCGCGAGCGCTCCCTCCCGGGCCGGCGCCCGGTGCCTGTCCGCATCCAGGACTGGCGCGAGGTCTACGAGGAGCAGGACCGGGCCGACCTGCAGCGCCAGGCCAGCCGCTGCATGGACTGCGGCATCCCGTTCTGTCACTCCGGCTGCCCGCTCGGCAACCTCATCCCCGAGTGGAACGACCTGGTGTGGAAGGGCGACTGGCGGGCGGCCATCGACAGGCTGCACGCGACGAACAACTTCCCGGAGTTCACCGGCCGGCTCTGCCCGGCTCCGTGCGAGACGGCCTGCGTCCTCGGGATCAACCAGCCCGCCGTGACGATCAAGCAGGTCGAGGTGAGCACCATCGAGGAGGCGTTCGCCCACGGCGGCGTCGCGCCGCACCCGCCGGAGCGCAACTCGGGCAAGTCGGTGGCCGTCGTCGGCTCCGGCCCCGCCGGTCTGGCGGCGGCCCAGCAGCTCACCCGCGCCGGTCACACCGTCGTCGTCTTCGAGCGGGCCGACCGCCCGGGCGGTCTGCTGCGCTACGGCATCCCCGAGTTCAAGATGGAGAAGTCGGTCCTCGACCGTCGGCTGGCGCAGATGCAGGCCGAGGGCACGATCTTCCGCAGCAGCGTCGCCGTCGGCACCGACATCACCGGTGAGCAGCTTCGCAAGCGCTACGACGCCGTCGTCCTCGCCATCGGCTCGACCGTGCCGCGGGACCTGCCGGTCCCGGGGCGCGAGCTCGACGGCGTCCTCCAGGCCATGGAGTTCCTCCCTCCGGCGAACCGGGTCGCCCTCGGCGAGAGCGTCGAGGGCCAGGTGACCGCCGCGGGCAAGGACGTCATCGTCATCGGCGGTGGCGACACCGGTGCCGACTGCATCGGCACCGCCCACCGGCAGGGGGCGCGGTCGGTGACGAGCCTGGAGATCATGCCGCAGCCGGGGGACACGCGCCCGGCCGGCCAGCCGTGGCCGACCTACCCGATGCTGTTCCGGGTCGCCTCGGCCCACGAGGAGGGCGGCGAGCGGGTCTACTCCGTGAGCACGACCGAGATCCTCGGCGACGACGAGGCCCGGGTCCGCGGGCTGCGGCTCACCCAGGTCCGGATGGGCGAGTCGGGGTTCGAGCCCGTCGAGGGCACCGAGCGTGAGCTCCCGGCGCAGCTCGTCCTGCTCGCGATGGGCTTCGTCGGGCCGTAGCGGACCGGCGTCGTCGAGCAGCTGGGCGTCGAGCTCGACGCCCGCGGGACCATCGCCCGGGACCGCAGCTTCATGACCACCGTGCCCGGCGTGTTCGTCGCCGGGGACGCGGGCCGCGGGCAGTCCCTCATCGTCTGGGCGATCGCGGAGGGGCGCTCGGCGGCCCACGGCGTCGACGCCTGGCTGGGCCGCAAGGTCTCCCAGCTCCCGCGCCCGATCAACCCCACGGACCGCCCGCTCATGGTCTGAGCCGGGCCGCCGCCCGACCTCGGCGGCCGCCGTGCTGCCGGTCCTCGCCCCTACCGGCGCGACCGGAGTCCGAGCAGGTCGGCGCGTAACCGTTTTCCCACCTAGGATTGCCCCCATGCGCCGAGCCAAGATCGTTGCCACCATCGGGCCCGCCACCAGCTCCCTCGACGCCCTGCGAGAGCTCGTCCGCTCGGGCCTCGACGTCGCGCGGCTCAACCTCAGCCACGGCGAGCACGCCGACCACGAGAAGGTCTACCGCGACGTCCGCCGGGCGAGCGACGAGATCGGGCACGCCGTCGGCGTCCTCGTCGACCTCCAGGGCCCCAAGATCCGCACCGGGCGGTTCGCCGACGGTCCGATCGTCCTGGAGCAGGGCCAGCAGTTCACCATCACGACGCGGGACGTGCCGGGTTCCCAGACCGAGGTCGGCACGACGTATGCCGGCCTGCCGGGTGACGTGCGCCCGGGCGACCGGATCCTCATCGACGACGGCAAGCTCTCTCTCATCGCCGTGGACGTCACCGCGAGCGACGTCGTGTGCACGGTCATCGAGGGCGGACCGCTGTCGAACAACAAGGGCATCAACCTGCCCGGCGTCGCGGTGAGCGTGCCCGCCATGTCCGAGAAGGACAAGGACGACCTGCGCTGGGCGCTGCGGATGAAGGTGGACATGATCGCCCTGTCCTTCGTCCGCAGCCCGGAGGACATCCGTGACGTCCACGCGATCATGGACGAGGTGGGGCTGCGCCTGCCCGTCATCGCCAAGATCGAGAAGCCCCAGGCCGTCGAGAACCTCGACGAGATCATCCGCGCCTTCGACGGGATCATGGTGGCCCGCGGCGACCTCGGCGTCGAGATGCCGCTCGAGGAGGTGCCGCTCGTCCAGAAGCGGGCCTGTGAGATCGCGCGCCGCCGGGCCAAGCCGGTCATCGTGGCCACCCAGGTCCTGGAGTCGATGGTCGAGAACTCGAGACCGACCCGGGCCGAGGCCTCCGATGCCGCCAACGCCGTCCTCGACGGTGCCGACGCGCTCATGCTCTCGGGCGAGACGAGCGTCGGGAAGCACCCCTTCGAGGCCGTCAAGACGATGGCGCGGATCATCGAGAGCACCGAGGACCACGGGCTGTACCGGATGCGTCCGCTCGACACCCGGCCCAGCAGCGCCGGGGGCGCCGTGACCGCCGCGGCGGCCGAGATCGGCGAGCTCCTCGGGGCGACGTTCCTCATCACCTTCACCCAGAGCGGGGACAGCGCCCGACGGCTCTCCCGGGTCCGCCCCCGGATCCCGATGCTCGCCTTCACCCCCCTGCAGTCCACCCGGAGCCAGCTCGCGCTGACCTGGGGCCTGGAGACCTTCCTCGTGCCCGGGGTCCGGCACACCGACGAGATGGCCGTGCAGGTCGACGACGTCCTGCTCTCGACGAACCGCGCCGGTGTCGGGGACCTCGTGATCATCGCGGCCGGGTCGCCGCCGGGCATCTCCGGCACGACGAACGCGCTGCGGGTGCACCGCATCGGTGAGGCCCACGACAGGATCGCGGCAGGCATCCAGCCCCTCTGAGCGCCGGTATGCTGGCCACCGCCGGCCGGGGTGGTGGAATGGCAGACACGGGGCACTCAAAATGCTCTGCCCGCAAGGGCGTGCGGGTTCGAGTCCCGCTCCCGGCACCGCATCCCTCGCGCCGGGACCGCCGTCGACGCGGCGGCACCGGACGACCCCGCGCGGCATACCCGACCCGGGGGCCGGCCCGCCGCGGCCCGGTCCCGAAACCGGCACGAAACACGACACCCGTATCCTGAGCCACAGAACATCGAGAGCCTCGCCAACGGTGGCGGGAGCGCGCTCTCGGCCCCACGACCGGAGGCAGCATGAGCCCGAGCAAGCCCGCCGAGCAGCGATCCACGGCTCGGCGGATCATCGTCGCGGAGGACGAGGCGATCATCCGCGTGGACCTCGCCGAGATGCTCACCGAGGCCGGCTACGACGTCGTGGGCCAGGCCGCCGACGGTGAGCAGGCGGTCGAGCTGACGATGAGCCTCAAGCCCGACCTCGTCATCATGGACGTGAAGATGCCCATCCTCGACGGGATCTCGGCCGCGGAGCGGATCGGTGCCGACCGGATCTGCCCGGTGGTCATGCTCACCGCCTTCAGCCAGACCGAGCTCGTCGAGCGGGCGAGGGACGCGGGGGTCATGGCCTACGTCGTCAAGCCCTTCACGATGGCCGACCTCACGCCGGCCGTCGAGGTGGCCCTCTCGCGGTGGGCGGAGGTCACCGCGCTCGAGGAGGAGGTCAAGGACCTCGGCGAGCGCCTCGAGACGCGCAAGTCCGTCGACCGGGCCAAGGGCGTCCTCATGACCAAGCTCAAGCTGAGCGAGGCCGACGCCTTCCGGTGGATCCAGAAGACGGCGATGGACCGCCGGATGGGGATGCGCGAGGTCGCCGACGCCGTCGTGGCGGGTATGGAGAAGGCCTGACCCCGACTCGGGTCACCGGCGGTCGCGCCGGTCGTGGGACGATGCGGCCATGGGTGATCGGATGCTGGGTGAGTCGCTGCTGACCGGTCCGATGGAGCACGAGCCCCTGCCCGCGGACGAGGTCCTGTCGGGGAGCCCCACGGCCGCCGTCCGGGCCCTCGGCGAGCTCGGCGGCGTCGAGGTGGGCGTCTGGGAGATGAGCGAGGGCACGGCTCAGGACACCGAGGCCGACGAGATCTTCCTCGTCCTGAGTGGCGCCGGCACCGTGGCGTTCGAGGACGGCTCGACGGTCGCGCTCGCGCCGGGCAGCGCCGTGCGGCTGCGGGCCGGCGAGCGGACGACGTGGACCGTCAGCGAGACGCTGCGGAAGGTCTACGTCGCGGGGTAGCGCGGTCAGCGCAGAGCGGCGACGAGCGCGGTCACGAGCGGGGCCAGGACCAGGGCCGGGAGCATGTCACCGACCGGCACCTCGCGGATCCGGAGCAGCCGCAGGCCGATCCCGGCGAGCATGAGGCCACCGGTCGCGGTGAGTGCGGCGATCTCGGCGGCGGGGAACACCGATCCGAGCAGGACGCCGACGACGGTGACCGCGCCCTGGATGACCGCCACCGAGAGCGCGGACAGGAGCACCCCGACGCCGAAGCTCGAGGCGAAGGCGAGCGCCGCGAAGCCGTCGAGAACGGACTTCAGGGCGAGCTGGTCGATCCCGTGGCCGAGCCCGTCGGACAGCGAGCCGAGGATCGTGAGCGGCCCGACGCAGAAGACGAGCGATGCCGTCAGCCAGCCCTCGACGAACCGCTCCCGGGCCTCGCGGCCGGTGCCGCCCTCGGCCGCCGAGCGTCGCGCCACCCAGCCCTGGATCGTCCCGGCCAGGCCCTGGAGCCGGTCCTCGATGCGCAGCGCGGAGCCGGTGAGGGACCCGATGAGGAGCGACCCGAGGACGATGAGCACGGGGACGCCGCTGCCGACCGCCCGGGCCAGCGACGGGTCGGTCACACTGACCGCCGAGAGCCCGGCCATGAGCAGGGTGGTGAGCCCGAGGACGTCGGTCACGACGGAGCGGACGCGCTCCGGGAAGCGGTGCCCGACGCTCATGCCGAGGAGGGAGCCCACGACGACGGTGACGACGTTGATGACCGTGCCCAGGCCGGGGAACGCGGAGTGCACGCCCGCACTCTACGGGCCGGCCCGCGCCGGCCGCGGGGGAGGACCGAGACCGGACGGCACCCCGAACGGGCGCGCTCCGGCAGGTAGCCCGTGAGCCCGGGCACCCCCCCTTCCCACCGGGCACCCCGCGGCAATAGGGTCTGGTCACCAGGGGGACCCGGGCGATCCGGGTCCCTCCACCGTGGGCTCGTGAGGGAGGCAGGCGTGGTGAGGCGCCCGGTCGACGTCGTCGCGGTCAGCGGCGAGCTCGTCCCCGAGATCGTCGGGCTGTGGCTGGCGTCGAAGAAGGAGATGGGGCTGCCCGCCGACGCGGGCCGGTCGGCCAGCGAGGCGCGGCTCACGGCGGCGCTGTCCCGTCCGGAGGTCCGTGCCTGGCTCGCCCGGGTCGACGGTGCCGCCGTCGGCTACGTCGTCACCTCCGAGAACGCCTTCGGCCTCGCGCCCACCCCCGAGCTGGCCATCGAGCAGCTCTTCGTGGCCCCCGAGCACCGTCATGCCGGGGTCGCCAAGACCCTTCTCGCGGCGGTGGTCGCCCACGCCGAGCGGGCGGGGTGCGACGTCATCGTCGGTAACGTCCCGGCCTCGAGCAAGGACGCCAACCGGTTCTTCGCCCGGTTCGGCTTCGGCTCGGTCCTCGTCCGCCGGGTGGCCTCGACGGCCCAGCTGCATCGCCGGCTGGCCGGCGAGGGAGCGCACCCGAGCGTCGACCAGCTCATCCGGCGGCGCCGGTCGCTGCGCGCGGTCGCCACCCGGACCCGGTCGGCCTGACGCGACCGCCGACCGGTCCGGAAGCTCCCGGTATGCCGTATGCCACGGCATACGGGTCGAGCCACCGGTTCGGCGGGACCGCGCCTCAGCGCGCCGGCGGGGCGTCGCGGAGCAGGCAGGTGAGCCGGGCCGTGCAGATCCGGTGGCCGTGGTCGTCGGTGACGACGACCTCGTAGCTCGCCAAGGTGCTGCCGAGGCTGAGCGGCGTGGCGACCCCGGTGACCAGGCCGGACCGGGCGGCCCGGTGGTGGGTGGCGTTGAGGTCGAGGCCGACGGCGATCCGGTCCGGTCCGGCGTGCAGCGCGGAGCCGATCGACCCGAGGGTCTCGGCCAGGACGGCCGAGGCACCGCCGTGGAGGAGGCCGTAGGGCTGGGTGTTGCCCTCGACGGGCATCGTCCCGACGACCCGGTCGGGCCCGGCCTCGATGATCTCGATGTGCATGCGGGACATGAGCGAGTCGGGGTTCATCGCGAGGAGCCCGCTCATGAGGTCGGCGTCGTCGGTCCGGTCGTCGGTCATGGCGTCCCCTCGGAAGATGTCGGTGTCGGGCTCTAGGCTGCCACGTGTGAGTCGCCTCCTGTTGCTCGACGGACACTCCCTGGCCTACCGGGCCTTCTTCGCCCTCCCCGTCGAGAACTTCTCGACGAGCACCGGCCAGCACACCAACGCGGTCTACGGGTTCACGGCGATGCTCATCAACGTCCTGCGCGACGAGGACCCCTCGCACGTCGCCGTCGCCTTCGACGTGTCGCGGCAGACCTTCCGCACCGAGGAGTACGCCGACTACAAGGCGGGCCGGGCGAGCACGCCGAGCGAGTTCGCCGGCCAGGTCTCGCTGCTCAAGGAGGTTCTCGACGCGCTGCGCGTCCCGACGGTCGAGCTCGACGGCTACGAGGCCGACGACATCATCGCCACGCTGACCACCCAGGCCGAGGCCGAGGGCCTGCAGACCCTCATCTGCTCCGGGGACCGCGACGCCTTCCAGCTCGTCAGCGACGCCGTCACGGTCCTCTACCCCGTCAAGGGCGTCTCCGAGCTGGCCCGGATGACCCCGGAGGCCGTGGCGACCAAGTACGGCGTGCCCCCGGAGCGCTACAGCGACCTCGCCGCCCTCGTGGGGGAGTCCAGCGACAACCTGCCCGGGGTGCCGGGGGTCGGGCCCAAGACGGCGGCCAAATGGCTCACCCAGTACGGCGACCTCACCGGGGTGGTCGCCCACGTCGACGAGATCACCGGCAAGGCGGGGGCGTCGCTGCGGGAGCACCTCGACGGGGTGCTGCGCAACCGCCGGCTCAACCAGCTCGTCCGCGACCTGGCGCTGCCCGTCGGGGTGCCCGACCTCCAGCGCCGCACATGGGACCGCGAGGAGGTCCACCGGGTCTTCGACGGCCTGGAGTTCCGGGTGCTGCGCGACCGCCTCTTCGCCACCCTCGAGGCGCCCGAGGAGGAGGCCGAGGGCGGGTTCGACGTCGACGGCACGATCCTGGCCACCGGTGCGGTGCCGGCCTGGCTCACCGAGCATGCCGTCGGCCCGGAGCCGGTCGGCCTGCACGTCATCGGCACGTGGGCCCAGGGGACCGGTGACGCCACGGCCCTCGCGCTGGCCACCGCGGCCGGCGCGGCCGCCTACGCGGACCTCACCGCCCTCGACGAGGCCGACGAGGCGGCGCTCGGGGCGTGGCTCGCCGACGCGGGGCGCGGCAAGGTGCTCCACGATGCGAAGGGGCCCCTCCAGGCCCTGCACGCCCGCGGCTGGACGCTGCGCGGGCTGGTCAGCGACACCGCGCTGGCGGCCTACCTCGTCCGGCCCGACCAGCGCAGCTACGACCTGGCCGACCTCGTCGTCCGCAACCTCGGCCGCGAGCTGCGCTCCGAGGCCGAGGGCTCCTCCCAGGGGATGCTCGACTTCGGGGTCGACTCCGAGGCGGTGGCCAACGAGGCGATGGTGCGGGCCCGTGCGGTCCTCGACCTCGCCGGCGAGCTCGCCACCCAGCTCGACGCGACCGGCGGGACGGCCCTGCTGCGCGACCTCGAGCTGCCGCTCGTCGACATCCTCGCGGACATGGAGCGCACCGGGATCGCCGCCGACGTCGAGGCGCTCACCGCCCTCGAGGGCGACTTCGACGCGGCGATGCGCGAGGCCGCGGACGATGCCTACGACGCGATCGGCGGCGAGCAGATCAACCTCGGCAGCCCCAAGCAGCTCCAGGTCGTCCTCTTCGAGACCCTCGGGATGCCGAAGACCAAGCGGACCAAGACCGGATGGACCACCGACGCCGACGCCCTGGCGGACCTCTACGCCAAGACCGAGCACCCGTTCCTCGAGGCCCTGCTGCGTCATCGGGACGCGAGCCGGCTCCGGGTGACGGCCGAGGGGCTGCTGAAGTCGGTCGCGCCCGACGGGCGGATCCACACGACGTACCTGCAGACGATCGCCGCGACCGGACGGCTGTCCTCGACCGACCCCAACCTGCAGAACGTCCCGATCCGGACCGAGGAGGGGCGCCGGATCCGGGAGGCGTTCGTCGTCGGTGCCGGCTTCGAGTCCCTCATGTCGGCCGACTACAGCCAGATCGAGATGCGGATCATGGCGCACCTGTCCGGTGACGCCGGGCTCATCGCGGCCTTCCGGTCCGGTGAGGACCTCCACAGCTTCGTCGCCAGCCGCGTCTTCTCGGTGGACCCTGCCGACGTGAGCGGGGCGATGCGCAGCAAGGTCAAGGCGATGAGCTACGGCCTGGCGTACGGGCTGTCGGCCTTCGGGCTGTCCCGGCAGCTGACCATCCCGGTCGAGGAGGCCAAGGGCCTCATGGACGAGTACTTCGCCCGGTTCGGCGGGGTGCGCGACTACCTCGCCGAGGTCGTCGCCCAGGCGCGGGGGACCGGCTACACCGAGACGATGCTCGGCCGGCGGCGCTATCTGCCCGACCTCGCCTCCGACAACCGCCAGCGGCGCGAGATGGCCGAGCGGATGGCGCTCAACGCCCCGATCCAGGGTTCGGCCGCCGACATCATCAAGCTCGCGATGAAGGGGGTCGACGCGGCCCTGCGGGCGGCCGGGATGCGGTCCCGGATGCTGCTCCAGGTCCATGACGAGCTCGTCCTCGAGGTCGCGCCCGGGGAGCGGGAGCCGCTCGAGGCCCTCGTGCGCGCCGAGATGGGCCGGGCCGTCGAGGTCGACGTGCCCCTCGACGTCAACGTCGGGGTGGGCCGCAGCTGGCACGACGCCGCCCACTGAGCCGGCCGGTCCCGACCGGTCCGGCCCAGGCCCGCACCGCGGTCACTGGACCGGGATGGCGCCGCCGATCGCCCGGGGCGGGAGGTCGAAGGTCGACGTCGTGGCGTTGCCTGCGGCGTCGGTGAGGGTGAGGGTCTGCGGGCGGTCCGAGACCCACATCCGGTAGGCGACCGGGCCGCTGGTGGGCAGCCGGCAGTTCCCGTCGACGCCGACCATGCCGCTCGTCGCGAGGGTCACCGTGCCCGGCCGTTCCCCGACGATCGTGCCGCGCAGGAGGTAGCTGCCGTCCGTGAGAGGGGTGGGCACGTCCCAGTGCACGGACGGTGCGGCACGGTCCGGTGGCGCCGCGGCCGACGGTCCACCCGAGACGACCCAGCCCGCGCCTGCCAGGGCGAGGAGCGCGACGAGGACCCGGACCGGGCGGGTGTGCATGCCCCGAGCGTAGTGGCCGCGTCGGCCCCGGGACCGGCTACTCGAGGTGGTCGACGACGTCGGCGCGGGTGGCGAGGGTGAGGGCGACGAGGAGGACCGAGTCGACACAGAGCACGAGGACGAGGAGCCCGGTCGCCGTCGAGACGAGCAGCATGCCCGCCGCGATGAGGGCCAGGGCACCCCAGAGGTACCAGACCGCGCCCGGATGGCGCCGGGCCAGGGCGCTGTAGACGAGAAGCTGGATCCCCGCCAGCACCGAGCCGAGCGCAGCGAAGGCCCAGAGCCGGCCGGCGACAGCGGCATACGCGCCGCCCCCGACGAACTCCACAGCCAGGTGCGGCAGGGCCGCCACGCCGAGCACGACGACGGCGCCGATGGCGAGGACGCCGGCCAGGCCCCACAGGTGGAGGTGTCGGTGCGCTCCGCGCCGCGCCATCGCGGGGAAGGCGACGACGGTGAGGAAGTAGGGCAGGAAGAGGACCGCCTTGGTGACGATGATCCCGGCGGCATAGAGGCCGGCCTGGTGGGCCGGAAGCACGGCCCGGCCCAGGAGGACGTCGAGGCTGGTCAGGGCGAAGAACGCGAAGAGCGCGTGCGAGCTCGAGGCCGTCTCGCGCAGCACCCCGGCGTCCGGGGCCACCGACGTCCCGGCCGGGGCCGAGCTGCGGCGGACGGCGACCCGGGCGAGGGCGGCGGGCACGAGCGAGCCGGCGGCGACGCCGAGCATGGCCCCGAGCGGGTGCGGCCAGGCCGCCAGTCCGAGGACGCCGAACCCGAGGCGGGCGAGCCCGAGCGAGAGGACGACCCCGGAGAAGGCGGACCACCGGCCCTCGCCCTGGAGCAGCCCGATGTCGGCCCCCATGACGGCGTAGGCGGCTGCGGGGACGGCCAGGGCCGCGGCGGTGAGCCACGAGTCGAGGTGGAGCAGCCAGGCGAGCACCGGCGAGACCACGAGGCACAGGGCGGCGAGCGCGAGGGCGGCTCGCCGGGCCGTCACGGTGAGGGCGGCCTCGACGACCGGTCGGTGCGTCGGGTCGGCCGCCACCCGCCGGGCCGCCGTGGCCTGAAGGCCGAGCGAGACGACGTTGACGACGATGACCAGGCCCATCATGGCGGCGAAGGCGCCGTACTCGACCGGGCCGAGCGCGCGCGCGGCGAGGATCGTGTAGGCGTACGTCGAGACGTTCATCAGGCCCATCGCGACGGCGACGACGACGCCGCCGCGGAGGGTCTGGCTCCGGTCGGTCTCGGCCATCTCAGAGGGGGAGCCGGCGGAAGACCGCGCCGGGCAGGTGGCGCAGCACGGACATGACCGGACGCATGGTGCGCGGGACCCAGATGGTGCGGCTCGGGCCGCGCAGATGGCCGACGATGGCGGCGGCGACGTCCCCGGCGTCGACGGCGAGGGGAGCCGGGGCCATCCCCTCGGTCATCGAGGTCCGGACGAAGCCCGGGCGGACGACGAGGACGACGACCCCGGTTCCGCGCAGGTCCTCGCCGAGCCCGGTCGCGAAGGCGTCGAGGCCGGCCTTGGTCGACCCGTAGAGGTAGTTCGACCGGCGGACCCGCTCGCCGGCGACCGAGGACAGGACGGCGATCGTCCCGTGCCCCTGGGCCCGGCACCGGGCCGCGACCACCGTGAGCGCCGAGACGCCGCCGGCGAAGTTCGTCGTCACGACGTCCGCCGCGGCCACCGGGTCGGGGAGCGTCGGCGCGGAGGGGAGGACCCCGACGGCGAGCAGGACGACGTCGACGTCCCCGGCGTCGAAGACCGCGCCGAGGACGGCCTCGTGCGAGGTCACGTCGGTGGCGTCGAAGTCGACCGCCTCGACACGCCCCGCCGGGCCTGTCGCGGTCCGGGCCGCCTCGACGCTCGCGTCGCGGGCGGGGCCCGGACGGCCGGCGAGGACCACCCGGGCCAGCCGCCCCCTCGACGCGAGGCGGGCCAAGGTGGCGGCGGCGATGTCCGAGGTCGCGCCGAGGACGAGGACGGACTGGGCGGAGCCGAGGGCGTCTAGCACAGGGACAGTCTCCTCGACAGGTCGGAGGCGAATACGGCGTCGGGGTCGAGCCGGGCGCGCAGCTCACGCCACCGGTCGAGCTCGGGGTACATCGAGGGGATGAGCTGGGGACGCACCCGCGAGTCCTTGGCGAGGTAGCACCGTCCCCCCGCGGCCACGACGAGCTCGTCGGCGCGGTCGAGCACGGCGGCGACCTCGGGGGTGGCGGGGATGTCGACCGTGAGGGTCCATCCCGGGGTCGGGAAGGACAGCGGGGCACCGAGGTTCCCCGGCCCGAAGCGCTTCAGGACCGGCAGGAAGGTGCTCACCCTCTCGCGACGGAACAGCCCGAGGACGGCCTCGACGACGCCCGCGTCGGCGACGGCGAGCTGGTACTGGAGGAACCCGACCCGGCCGTAGACGCGGTTCCAGCCCTCGACGATGTCGAGGGGGTGGAAGAACGACGCGAGCGTCGCGGGGCCGACCCTGGGGTGCGCCGGGGCCTTGCGGAACCAGGCCTCGTTGAAGGCGCGGGCCGTGAGCCGGTTGACCAGGCCCGAGGGGGCCCAGGGCGGGGCCGGTGCGGCTGCCGGTGTCGGGGCCCCGCGCAGGGGTATGCCGCCCGGCTCGCCGGCCGGGGTGTGGTCGCCACTCGTGAGCACCCCGCGACCCGCGGACCGGCCACCGGCCTGGGTGTCGAGCCAGGCGACCGTGTAGCGGAACCGGGCATCGTCCTCGGCGAGGGCGGCCATCGTCGCCTCGAGGTCTGCGGTCCGCCGGGTGTGCACGGTGATGCTCGCGGTCTCGACCGGGTGCAGCCGCAAGCGTGCCGACACGACGACACCGGCCAGCCCCATGCCGCCGAGGACCGCACCCATCAGCTCGTCGTCGGCGCCGAGCTCACGGACCTCGCCGAGCCCGTCGACGAGGGTCACCGCGAGGACGTGGACGCCGATGCTCCCGTCGCGGTGGTGGTTCTTGCCGTGCACGTCGGCGGCCAGGGCACCGCCCAGGGTCACGTGGCGCGTGCCCGGGGTGACGGGTACGAACCAGCCGCGCGGCACGGCATACGCGATGAGGTCGCCGATGCTCACCCCCGCCCCGACCTCGACGACGCCGTCGGCGTCGATGGGGCCGAGGCCGCCGAGCCCGGTGGCGTCGAGCACCTCACCGCCGGCGTTGAGGGCGGCGTCGCCGTAGCTGCGGCCGAGCCCCCGCGCGAGCACCCCTCGGCCCCTCGAGGCCGGCCCCCGCGCCGCGCGGACCGCCTCGACGACGTCGTCGACCGCCCGCGCGGGCACGACCGTCGCCCGCGACCATGTCGCGCGACCCCAGCCGGTGAGCAGGGCGTCGCCCGGCACCGCGCCGCTCACAGCAGTGTCCCTGCGCCGTACGTCAGCAGCCACAGCACGCCGAGGGCCAGGAGGGTGCGGTCGTGAAGGACGACCTCCTCGGGCTCCTCGACGCGGCCGTGGTCGGTGTCGAGGGCGTAGCGCAGGAGGGCGAGCACGAACGGCACGATGCTCAGGGTCGTCCACGCCGAGCCGTCGGTGCCTTCGCCGGTCTGGAAGGCCCACAGGCAGTACGCCGCGATGGTCACTGCGGCACTCGTCCCGATGAGCATCCGCAGGTAGGACAGCGGGTAGTGGGTGAGGCTGCGCCGGACCACCGCGCCGGCCGACTCCGCCCAGATCGCCTCGGAGAGCCGCTTGCCGCTCACCATGAACAGCGAGCCGAACCCCGCAACGATGAGGAACCACTGCGAGAGGGGGATCCCGGTGGCCGCACCGCCCGCGATGGCGCGCAGGACGAACCCCCCGGACACGAGGGCGAGCTCGATGACCGGCTGGTGCTTGAGCACGGTGCTGTAGGTCACGGTGAAGGCGAGGTAGGCGAGGACCACCCAGCGCAGCGACCCCGGCCAGGCCACCGCCAGCGCCGCCGCGGCGAGCACCACCGCCAGGGCGAGGGCCGTCCGGCGCGACACCCGCCCCGACGGGATCGGCCGGTTGCGCTTGGTCGGGTGCTGCGCGTCGGCCTCGGAGTCGAGGACGTCGTTGAGGCAGTAGGTCGCACTGCTCGCCAGGACGAGCGCTAGGAACGCGACGGCCGTCCGCGCTGCGACCGCCGGGTGGAGGAGCGAGCCGGCGGCGAGCGGGGCCGTGACGACGAGGAGGTTCTTGACCCACTGCTTGGGGCGCACGAGGGCCAGGACGCCGGAGGTCACGGGGGTCACCCTAGCGGTGGATGCAATAAGGTTCCCGGCCATGAAGGGTCGCCGCGACCGCGGCCGTCGCGGCAGCCTCGTGGTGGGCCGCCCGGGTGTGGCTCCCCTTGTCGTCTCCGTCGTCGCCGCGGCCCTCGTCATCGGACCCGGCCTGGCGCCTGGGTACCTCCTCGTCCGGGACATGGTCTTCGTCCCCTCCCCGCCTCTCACCGGCCGGCTGCTGGGCCTCGGGCACGAGACCCCCCGTGCCGTGCCGAGCGACCTGGTCGTCGCGCTCCTCTCGCATGCCCTCCCGGGGGACCTTGTCCAGAAGCTCGTCCTGCTGGCCCTCCTCGTCGCCGCGGGCACCGGCGCGGCCCGGCTCGCGCCGCGCGGCGCGGGTCCCGGCGCCGCCGCCGCCCTCGTCGCGATCTGGAACCCCTACGTGGGGGAGCGCCTCGCCATGGGCCAGTGGGCCCTGCTCGTCGGGTATGCCGCCCTGCCCTGGGTCGTGGCCGGGGTGGGGCGGCTGGCCCGAGGTGACCGCTCGCGGGTGGGGTCGCTCGTCGCGGCCCTGGTCGCCGGAAGCCTGGGCGGTGGGCTCGCCTGGGTCACCCTGGGCCTGGCGACCCTCGCCACCCTTGGCGCGACGTCCCTCGCCGGGCGCGACGGGCGCGGGGTGCTCGCCCGGTCCTGGTGGGTGCTCGCCCTGGGGGCGGCCCTCGCGCTGCCGTGGGGCGTGCCCGCCCTGCTCCGCCCGCAGGGGCCGACGAGCGACCCCGCCGGCTTCTCGGTCTTCGCGCCGCACAGCGACACCCCCTTCGGCGTGGTGCTGAGCCTGCTCACCGGGGGCGGCAGCTGGAACGGCGAGGTCGTACCCGCGGGCCGGGACACCCTCCCCGGCGCCGTGGGTGCGCTCCTGCTCCTCGGCTGGGCGGCGTTCGGCTTCCTCTCCTCGCGACGGTCACCGGCGGCCTCCGGGGACGAGTCGGCCGGCGGCGACCGGCTCGCCGTCCTGGCCTCGGGTGCCGTCGGCCTCGTCATCGCCCTGCTGTCAGCCGTCCCGAGCCTGCTGGCCCCGCTTGCCGACGTGCCGGGGGGCGGCCTGCTGCGGGACGGGTCCCGCCAGCTCGGCCCGTGGGTGCTCGCGCTGGCGGTCGGGGCGTCCTGGGGCGTCGCCGGGCTGCGCGAGCTGCGGGTACCGCGCGGGGCGCTCGTCGTCGCCACGCTCCTTCCGGTTGCCGTCCTCCCGTCGCTGGGCTGGGGGCTGGCCGGGCTGCTCCGGCCCGTCGCGCTCCCGCCCGCGGTCGCCGCCGTCCGGTCGGCCCTGGACGTCGAGGCGGCCCCGGGCTCCGTCGTCGTCCTTCCCTTCCAGGCCTACCGCCGCTACCCGTGGAACGCCGACCTGACCAGCCTGACCCCGTGGCCGCGCGCCCTCGACCGGCGCGTGGTCGTCTCCTCCGACCTCGTCGTGGCGACGCCCGGTGGCGAGCGCACCGTCGCCGGCGAGGACCCGTATGCCGTCCGGGTGCGAGCCGCCCTCGCCGATGCGGACCCGGCCCGGGCCCTCGCCGCCGCCGGGGTCGGGTGGCTCGTCGTGGATGTGCCGGGCACGGCCGTGCCCACCGGCACGACCCGGGTGCTCACCGCAGCCGGGGCGAGCCTGTACCGGGTGGACGCCCCCGTGTCCGGCCCGGCCGTTGCGGCGCAGGACGACCCACCGGCGGTCCCGGTGCTCGTCGGGGACGGGATCACCCTGGCTCTCGCGGTGCTGGCGAGCGGGTGGGCGGCGCGCCGAAACCGCCGGTCACGAGGCATGACGCAGCCCCCTACCATCTAGTAGCATCCGTTCCGCAGTGACGTAGCCCACTCCCGGAGGAGCCCGACGTGCGACCGCAGATCCTCATCACCGTGCTGGTCGCGGCCCTGCTCGGGATGTTGGCCAGCTTCGGGGTGTACCAGGCGGCCCAGCCGTCGGCATACAAGACCAACGGGGCCATCTACACCTACGGCTCGTCGAACTAGCGCGGCGCGGTCCCCCACGGCCGGCCACTGCGGTGGTCGGCCGTCGGCTGTCCGGACCGCCGGTGCCCAGCGGGCGCCGCAGGTCAGCGGCCGAGCAGCTCGCTGATGGCGGCATCGAACTTCGCGACGGTCTGTTCCCACGTGAACCCGGCGGCGAAGGCCTCCGCGCCCTTGCCCAGCCGGGTCCGCTCCTGCTCGTCGAGCAGGAGGAGGCGGGTGAGCCGGACGAAGTCCTCGAGGTCGTCCGCGCGGGCGAGGTAGCCGGTCTCGCCGTCGATGATGGACTCGGTGATCCCACCGGTCCCGTCGAAGGCGACCGTGGGTGTCGCGTGCATGCCGGCCTCGACGACGACGAGCCCCCACCCCTCCTTGATCGAGGGCACGAGCGACACCCAGCTGCTGGCCAGAAGACGGTGCCGCTCCTCCTCGGTGACGAAGCCGACCAGGTCGACGCTGTCCAGGAGCCCGAGCCGGTCCACCTCCGCGCGGATCTGCTCCTCCCACCAGCCGCGGCCGGCGATGACCATCCGGGCCCGCGGGAACTCGAGCCGGAGCCGGGCCATCGCCTCGAGAGCGAGCTCGATCCGCTTGTGGGGCACGAGGCGGCCGAGAAGGAGCAGCTGCGGGTCGGGGGAGCGACCCACGTCGTGGGGGACCGGCGGGATGGCCCCGTTGTGGATGACGCGGACCCGGTGGGGGGCCACGCCGAGCGTGGCGAGCTCGGCGCGTGTGACCTCGGAGACGGCCACGTACGGGCGCCGGCGGTTCACCAGCGGGGCGAGCCGGGACTCCATCCACCACCCGACCCGAGCCATCATCGGCCCGAAGACGACCGGCCACTGTTCGCGGTGGACGTGGTGCACGAGGACCACGTGGGCCGTCCGGCGGGCCCACAGCGCCGCCAGGTAGGGCACGCCGTTCTGGGTCTCGATGACGACGTCGGGACGCGGCACCCGGCCCGTCCAGAGCGCCCAGGCCGCTGCCGGGTAGACCGAGAGCTGCCCGCCGAGGCGGACCACCCGGGCTCCGCTCGGCCGTCGCTCGACGGGCGTCGACCCGGGGTAGCGGGCGGTGAGCAGCGTGACGTCGTGGCCGAGCGCCGCGAGGCCGTCGACGACCCGCTCGGCATACACCTCGGAGCCGCCCCCCTCGGGGTGGCCGGTGTCGCGCCAGTTGAGGTAGAGGACCCGCACGGGGCGTCCACGTGGCGGCAGTGGCACGGCGTTGTGTCCACCCTTCGCGGTCGGTGAGGTGCGGTTATGCTACCTGCCGGTAGACCGGCTGTGCCCTCACCAGGACATCCGATGTGCTTCCTGCCGACCCGCGGCGTGGCGGGGCCCTCGACGAGGAGACCGATGGACAAGGCGACCGAGCAGGCACGGCGCGACTGGGAGCGGCTCGGCGACCGTGACCCGCTGTGGGCGGTCCTCGTGCGTCCGGGAACCAAGAACGGCCGCTGGGCCGCGGCGGACTTCCTCGCCACGGGGCGCGCCGAGGTCGACGCCTCCCTCGCCCACCTCGCCTCGCTCGGTGTCCGGCTCGGCCCCGGGCCCGCGCTCGACTTCGGATGCGGCGCCGGCCGGCTCACCCAGGCCCTCGCCGCTCACGTCGAGACCGTCATCGGGATCGACGTCTCGGCGGCCATGCTCGCCACCGCGGCCGAGCTCGACGTCACCGAGGGGCGCTGCCGCTTCGTCCGCAACGAGGACGAGGACCTGCGGCGGTTCGGGGACGGGACGTTCGACCTCGTCTACACCAGCCTCGTGCTCCAGCACCTGCCGCCCACCCAGGGACGGGAGATGCTCGCCGAGCTGGCGCGGGTGACCGCCCCGGGAGGAGCGCTCGTGGTGCAGGTGCCGACGGCGCTCATCCCGAGCCCGAAGGCGCTCGTCCTGCGCCATGCGCCGTGGCCGGTCATCCGGTTCCTCCAGCGCGCCGTCCTCGGCTACCCGGCCCCGATGCGGATGCACCCCTTCACCGAGGAGGAGGTCGTCGGCATCCTGGGCCGCCATGGCGTCGACGTCCTGGACCGGGTCGAGGACACGACCAACGGGGGCGACTGGACCTACCACCGCTACTTCGCGGTCAAGCGTCAGTGAGCACGCTGACCTCGACCGCCGCCGCTCCCCGCGACACCACGTCGGTGGGGCCGCCGGACGCTCGCGGATGGCTGTGGCGGGTCCGGCACCTGGCCGTCAGCGGGCTCTTCGTCGCCGTCTGCCTCAACTCCGACCCGGGCACGATCGTCGCCGACACCAAGCTCGACCTCGTCCTCGACCCGGGCTCCTTCCTCGAGCGGGCCATGCACCTGTGGGACCCGCTCGGGAGCGCCGGGCAGCTTCAGGACCAGGCCTACGGCTACCTCGTGCCGATGGGGCCGTTCTTCGCCGTGGCTCACGCGCTGACCGTCCCCGGATGGGTGACCCAACGCCTCTGGTGGGCTCTCATCCTCGTCGTCGCGTACCTCGGGTTCGTCGCCCTGGCGCGCCGGCTGCGGATCGGCACGGAGTGGACCCGCCTCATCGCCGGCGTCGGGTTCGCCCTGGCGCCGCACGTGCTGTCGATCATGGGCCGGGCGTCGGTCGAGGCCTGGCCGACCTCCCTCGCCCCCTGGGTCCTCGTCCCCCTCGTGGGGTCGGCGGCCCACCGGAACCCGCGGCGCGCCGCGGCGCTCTCGGGGCTCGCCGTGCTGGCCATGGGCGGCGTCAACGCCGCGGTCGACCTGGCCGCACTGCTGCCCGCCGGGCTCTGGCTGGTGTCCCGTCGATGGTCGCGCGACTGGCTCCGGCTCACGGGGTGGTGGGTCCTCGCCGTGACCGCCGCGACCCTGTGGTGGGTCGTCCCGCTGCTCGTGCTGGGCCGCTACAGCCCACCCTTCCTCGACTACATCGAGTCGGCCTCGATCACCACGAGCACGACGACGCTGACCGAGACGCTGCGGGGAACGGCCGACTGGGTGGCCTACCTGGGCGAGCTCACCTCCCGTGCCGGGTTCGCCCTTCTGACCCAGCCGCTGCTCATCGTCTTCACCGTCCTCGGCGTGGCGCTCGGCCTCGTCGGGCTCGCCTGGCAGCGCACGACGGAGCGGCTGTGGCTCGTCCTCATGCTGCTCGCCGGCGTCGCCCTCGTCACGCTGGGCCACATCGGACCGGTGGACGGCGTGGCGGCGGACAGCGCCCGACGCCTGCTCGACGGCGCCCTCGCACCGTTGCGCAACGTGCACAAGTTCGACCTCCTCATCCGGCTGTCGCTGAGCCTCGGCATGGCGTCGGCCCTGTCCGTGCTGTCCCGGGGCCGGACCCCGGCGGAGTCCCGGTTCCTGCGCAGGGTGGTCGCCGGCGCGGGTGCGTTCGTCGTCGTGGGCGCCGCGGCTCCCTTCCTCGGACTGCGGATGGCCAACCCGGGCTCGTTCGCGGCGGTGCCGGCATACTGGCCCCAGGCCAGCGGCTGGCTCACCGCGCACGGCGCGGCCGGGCGGACCCTTCTCGTCCCCGGGTCCCGGTTCGCCGACTACACCTGGGGGACGGCGAGCGACGAGCCGCTCCAGTCGTTGGCGGGTGCTCCCTGGGACGTCCGCAGCGCGATCCCGCTGTCCAACGCCGGGCACATCCGATGGCTGGACTCCCTCGAGCGTCGGATCGCCGACGGACAGGGTGGCAGCGACCTGGCCGGCTCGCTCACGGACGGCGGGGTCCGCTACCTCGTGGTGCGCAACGACCTCAGCTACGGTCCGGCGGGAGCGACCCGTCCGCTCGAGGTGCACTCGGCCCTGTCCGACACACCGGGCGTCTCGCTCGTGGCGTCCTTCGGTCCGCCGACCGGAGGCGGCAGCACCCCCGACCTGCTCGTCGACGGCGGCCTGAGCATCGCGCTGCCCGCACTCCAGGTCTATGAGGTCCAGGCCCGTCCCGACCTCCGGGCGAGCCTCGAGCCGACCTCGGCCGTCGGTGACGTCGTCGGGTCGGCCGAGTCGGTCGGCGGTGACGGCCTCGTCGACCTGCCCGTGTCGGTCGTGGGCGACGCGACGACGGCCCTGACCTCGACGGTGGCCGAAGCGGCGGCAGGACCTCGCGTCCTCACCGACTCCCCGCGACGACGGGAGGTGAACTTCGGGATCGGCACGTTCGGCGCCTCCCAGACGCTGGCCCCGGAGGACCCGCTGCGGATCAGCAAACCGGCCCGCGACTACGGAGCCGGCACCACGCCGGGGGACCTGGCCTCCGCCCGGCTCGGTGGCGTCGCCTCGATCTCGGCGTCCTCGTCGGCCTCCGATGCGGACTCCTACCCCCGCTCCGACCCGGCGGCCATGCCGTATGCCGCGTTCGACGGGACGCTGTCGACGGGCTGGCGCCCGAACCCCATCAAGGACCCGGTCGGGTCGTGGCTGGCGGTGGACTTCGGGCGCAGCGTCGCTCTCGGGGGTGGCGAGGTCGTCCTCGACGCGGGCACGAGCATCACCAGGCTCAGTGTGCGGACCGACCAGGGAGTGCTTGCCCTCGTGCCGCAGGACGGCCGCGTCGCCCTGCCCAGCGAGAGCACGACCCACCTGACGCTCACCATCTCGGGGGTCGCCGGGACGGCCACGCAGCTCCGCTCCGCCGGCGTCCGCGAGGTGAGCGTGCCCGGTGTGGTGGCCTCCCGAACGGTCGTCCTCCCCGACGACCCGTGGCCCGGGGGTCCGGACCGGGTCGCCCTGAGCGGCGATGCGGGCCACGGCTCGTGCCTGGTCATCGGTCAGCGGCCGCTGTGTGCCGTGGGGGCCGCCCGGGTGGGGGAGGACGCCGCGGGTCTCGACCGGACCTTCTCCCTTCCCGTGCCGCTCACGGCGTCGGTCACGATGACGGCGCGTCCGCTGCCCACCCCTGCGCTGACCGCCGCGGTCACGGCCGCGCTCGACCTGCCCGTGCGGGTCCGGGCGAGCTCGGTCGCGGTCGCCGACGTCGCCGCGTCCGCCCTGTCCGCCGTCGACGGCGACCTCGGGACGGCGTGGCTCGCCTCGGCCACCGACCCGGACCCCTCCCTGACCCTCTCGTGGGACGGCAGCCGGTCGGTGGACCGGGTCCAGGTGCTCGTCGACCAGTACGCCCCGGTCACCCGGCCGACCCATGTGCGGATCACCTCGAGCGCGGGGACCCGGGAGGCCGACCTCGACGCCCAGGGCTGGGCCACCTTCGCTCCGCTGCGGACCAGCTCGCTCACCCTCCACCTGTCGTCGCCGAGGCTCGCGTCCGCGGTCGACGCCTACACGGTGGCGGTCACCCCGGTCGGGATCGGCGTCAGCGACGTGCGCATCGAGGGGGTGACCCCCGAGCTGACGTTCGCGCGGACCTCGCTGACCAACGCCGTCCACCTCGGGTGCGGTGCGGGCCCGGCGCTGCGCATCGACGGCGTCGACCACGCGACCCAGGTCGACACGACGGTGGGTGCGCTGCTGCGGGGTACACCCGTGCCGGTCACGATGTGTGCTCCGGGCGGTGCGTCGGCGCCACCGTCGGTGACGCTGCCCGCCGGCACGTCGAGGGTGCAGGCGGGGACACCCGGGACGTGGGCGGTCTCCTCCGTCGTCCTGGAGCGCGTGGGGGCCCCGGCGGCCACTCGGCCGTCCGTCGCCCAGCCGGTCATCGGCCAGTGGGGCGCGACCGAGCGCACCCTCCAGCTCGGCCCGAGGAGCACCACGACGCTGCTGGCCATCACCGAGAACGCCAACGCCGGCTGGGTGGCCCGCCTCGACGGGCACACCCTGAGGGCCGTCACGGTCAACGGCTGGCAGCAGGGCTTCGTCGTCCCCTCGGGCGCAGCGGGCACCGTCCGGCTCACCTTCGCGCCCGACGCCACGTTCCGGGCCGGCCTCGCGGGCGGCGCCGTGCTGGCGGTCCTTCTCCTCGTCGGGGCCCTCGTCCCCGGCCGGCGCCGGGCGGTGCAACTCGCACCGGCGGGGCGGCGGCACGCGGCGGCGCTCGGCGCGGTCGCGGTGCTCGGCATCCCCGTGGCGGCGGGGTGGTGGGGCACCGCCCTGGCGGTCCTCGTCGTCCTCGCCGGCATCGGGCTGCGGCTGCGAGGGCTGACCCGTCCCTGGATGCCGCCGGCCGCCGCCGCGGTCCTCGTCCTCGCCGCCGGGGCCGTCCTGGTCCGCGGCCACTGGGGCGGCACGGCATACCTCGCCGACCGCCCCCTGGACCAGCTGCTCAGCGCCACCGCGCTCAGCGTGACCGTCCTCAGCCTGTGGTGGCGGCCACCGCGGCGTCATCGCCGGTCCCGGCCGGAGCCGCCGGGGCCGGCCGTCGACCACGAACCCGGTGGGCTCGCCGGATCAGCGGCCGCTCCAGGAAGCGGAAGCTGAGAGCGGCCACGAGGCCCGAGCCGGCGAGGGTGAGGGGGAGGACCTCGACGACCCGACCCGTCCACATCGCGTTGCCGAGCAGGTGCATGACCCCGTCGAGGATGACGAGGTGGTAGAGGAACACCCCGTAGGAGATGTCCCCCGCGTAGCGCATGACCGGGTTCCCCAGGACGGCCTCGGTCACCGGCGAGCGGCCGAACACCGCGGGCCAGGTGAGAGCGACCGCCATGAGCACATAGAGCGTCTGCTTCGTGACGGACTGCGCGATGGTGCTGGCCACCAGCGAGCGTGGCCCGGCGATCGGGGCGAGGGCGGCGAAGAAGGTCACGGCGGCCACGGCCCAGCAGGTGAAGGGGTGGCGGCCCAGCTCCTCGGCCAGCCACCAGCGCGAGGTCGACGGGACCTCGCCGTGGTCGAGGTGGACGCGGATGACCGCCATGATCATCCCGCCGGCGAACCACCCGACGAACCCGGGCAGCCACAGGCCGGCGCTGACCCAGAAGGAGCCTCTGACGTTGTAGAGGAAGAGGTACCACGGCAGGGGGGCCGCAACGAGCAGCAGCAGGGCACCGACGAGCAGCCCCGGACGCCACCGGCGGCGCATGGCCCGCATGAGGACCCAGCCCAGCACCGGCAGGACGACATAGAAGGCCGCCTCCGTGCACAGGCTCCACGTCTGCGTCAGGCCGCCGCGCATCCAGCCGAAGTGGTAGATCTGGAGGAGGAAGAGATGCCGGACCCAGTCTCCCCAGGTGGCGGTCCTGTTGTCCGACAACAGCGTCATGGCCAGGACGACCGCCACGAGATAGGCCGGCATGATGCGCGCGACCCGGCGGACGGCATACACCCGCACCGACGGTGCCTCGCTGCGGGCGTGCGCCGAGACGAGCCACGGACGCACGAGGAGGAAGCCGGAGAGGACGAAGAAGACGGCGACGCCACTGTCCAGGCGGGTCAGGGCGTTGTTCCCCCAGCCGCGCTCGTAGCGGCCGGTCCAGAAGGCGCTGTGCGTCGTGACGACCGCGAGCACGGCCAGCGCCCGAAGACCGTCCAGGCCCGGGAAGGTCGTGTGTCCGGGGTGGTAGCGGCGGTCGGTCGGCGCGGGGGGTTCCGCCCCGGTGAGCTCCGAGGCGGGGGCCTGCGAGGGCGGGCCCGCGTCTGCGGTCACCGGCCCTCGGCCCGGCTGCTCGGTGGTCGCGGCCGTGGTCATGGCACCGTCCCCGGGACGGGGACGGGGACGCCCGCCGTGATGTCGTCGGAGCAGATGTGGGTGCCCTCGGGCCCGCTCTCGACGTGGATCGAGGCGAACGGACCCTCGGCCGCGAGGTAGACGACCCCCCGGCCGGCGGTGAACGGGACGGTGACCCGTCGCGCCCCGACCAGGACGGCCAGGGTGTCGGAGCGCCCCGCGTCGTAGGCGATCCTCACGACCGCGACGGCGTCGGTCGCGGTGGCGGTCAGGGGGATGTCGAGCGAACCCGTGCCCAGCGACCATCCGCACCCAGCAACGGGGCCGGGCAGGGCGCGAGGGCCGACGACCCCGGCCTGGCGGAACAGCCCGTGCTCGTCAGGGACGACGAGCTCGGAGGTGGTCTGTCCCGCAGACAGGCGCCGGGAGACGGGCAGGACCGGACCGAGGAGCCGGTAGGTCTGGTTGTAGGGGTAGAGCAACGGCCACGCGACCTCGGTCGGCGCCGAGACGTTGCCGACGAGGACCCCAGGGGGCAGGCTCGCAATGCCCGAGGTCGCGGTGGTGACGTAGGGCCGGGCCGGGTTGTCGACCCACAGCGGGTCGTATGCCGCGGTCGACCACAGGGCGCTCGCCGTGAGCAGGGACGCACCGACGACGGCGGTGAGGCGGGATGCCTCGACGGGGTGGGCCGGCGCCGCACCGGCCTCGCTCAACGGTCCGAGGATGTGGGTGGCCAGCCACCGTCGAGCACCCACCCGCGGTTCGAGGAGCACCGCGTCGCCGCGCCGGAAGGGGCCCAGGACCGGCATCGTGGCCAGGGCGAGCGCGAGCGCGGCGACGAGGGCGACATCGGTCTGGTAGCGGTACTCCGTGCCGACCACGGGACCGACCAGGGTGGCCCGGCTCCTCGCCAGGAGGCCGAGGCTGAGCGCGACGTAGCCGAGGAGGATGACCCACGCCGCACCGGAGCGGCGCCAGAGAACGAGGGTCGCGGCCACGACGGCGGCAGCGACGAGCGAGGCCGCCACGACGAAGAACGCGTCGGGGTCGGCGAGTGCGCCCGCCGAACCGATCCGGACCCAGTGCCACGGGCCGCCGAGGAGACCCGGGATCGTCGCGCGGAAGATCGACTGCGTCGCGAGGTCGGCGATGTCGTGGCCGGCGGCGACCGGCCGCAGCGGGCTCGGGACGTCGAGCACGTAGTAGGCGAGGTAGGGGACCGAGACGAGGGCGTAGCCGGACCACACGAGCAGGTCGCGGCGCAGTGACCGGCGCAGCCGCGCCCACAGCGTCCCGGTCGTCAGGTAGGCGAGCGTCACCGCGGTGACGAGGGGAACGACGAAGAGGGTCTTCTCCGAGAAGAGCAGGCCCACCGCGAGGGCCCCGACCCCCGCGAGGCCCAGGCTGCGACGTCCGCTGCGCAGGTAGCGCACCTGCAGCAGGAGCGCCGACACCAGGGCGATCTGCATCGGCAGCTGGTTGAGCGCGGCGGCCCACCACTCGAACGCCGGGAGCGAGACGGGGGAGAGCAGGGCCAGGGCGAGAGGCGGCAGGATCGCCGGCCGCCGGCCGAACAGGTCGACGAGGAGGCGGTAGACGAGGACCGACAGGACGACCTGGAGCGCGATCATGACGAGCGCCACCGGAGTCCACTGCAGGGGGAACACGCGGGTGGTGAGCCACACCCAGACGAAGGACCCGGGCATGACGTGGCTGTTGTAGGGGGTGGTCAGGTAGGTCAGGCTCCACAGCGGGTAGTCGACCGAGCGCCCGGTGAAGGCGATGTCGTCGAGGTAGAAGTAGCCCCGCAGGCACGTCCATCCCCGCACGAGGGTCTGCACGACGATGAGGGCGACGGCGGCCCGGGTCACCCATCGGGAGGTCCGGTCCGCCGGGAAACGGTTGCGGCGGCGGCCGGTCGGCCTCCCACCGTCGTCGGCGCCCACCGCGACACGGGCCACCGCGACATCGGCGCGCGCCGGACGCGGCGGCTCCGACAGCGTCGTCTCCGATGACCGTGCCGTGACCAACTCCAGCCCTTCGGTCGATGCCGCCGGAGGTCGCCGGCCGGCGGTGGCGGTGCGAGGTGAGTGTAGCGACGAGGACCCCGGAAGGGCCCTGGGTCGGGCCCGGTCCGAGGAGACGCGCCACGCCGCAGAAGTCGCGGTCGGTGTGGGGTCCCCAACCTGAGTACCCGCTGGTAATGTTCGCCCGACACTCACCGCCGAGTAGCGAGGTACCAGCCAGATGCGCCGTGTCCTTGGTTTGGCCCTCGTGGGCCTGTTCGCGTTCCTGCTGGTGGTGGGGCTGCTGGCCCAGTTCTACGCCCCTGGCCAGGTCAAGAAGACCCCCCTCGACGTCAACACGATCACGAACCTCAGCGGCACAGGGTCCTACCTCGGGAGCGCGGCGGGTCCGGTCTCTGCCTGGCAGCGCACCGTCAACGTCGCGTCGAAGTCCACCTCGGACGTCATCGTCATGCAGAACTTCACCTGCGCGATGAAGGACCCGTCGGGGAACGCCCCGCAGTCACCGGTCTGCCTCCCCGCCGGCGACCAGAACCTGATCAGCGCCTCCGAGGACACCTTCGCCGAGGACCGGGTCACCGCCATGGCCGTCAACGACGCGAAGTACGTCGGCGGGGCCCAGCCGCACCAGGGCCTCGTCAACAAGTTCCCCTTCGACGTCCAGAAGAAGACCTACCCGGTCTGGAACGGCGTCCTGGGCAAGTCCGTCGACGCGACCTTCGCCGGTGAGGACACCGTCGACGGTCTGCTCACCTACAAGTTCCAGAGCACCCTGCAGAACGTCTCGGCCGACATCGCCACGGACACCCCCGGGGTCTACAGCGACGACCTCACGATGTGGATCGACCCCGTGACGGGGTCGTTCATCAACCAGACCGAGCACCAGGTCCGGGCGTTGCCCGACGGGACGGTGGCCCTGGACCTCACCCTGGCCTTCACGGACGCGACGGTGAAGGAGAACGTCGACGCCGCGAAGTCGAACGGCTCCCAGCTGGGGATCATCGGCGCCCTGCCGCTGGTCTCCTACGTCCTGGCGCTCATCGCCCTGGTGGCGGGGGTCCTCATGGTCCGGGGGACGACGTCGGCCAAGGGCGACCGGGACGAGGCCGAGATCGACCGGCTCATCGACCTCCGCAAGGGCGTCTGAGCCTCAGGGGCGGGTCGCGACGAAGATCGCCGTCCCCGGGACGAGTGCGCCGCGCAGCGGGGACCAGCCGCCCCAGGTCTGCGTGTTCCGGTCCGGCCAGGTCGGCTCGACGATGTCCTCGAGGACCAGCCCGGCCGCCCGGATCTCGCGGACCCGCTCGCCGATGGTCCGGTGGTGCTCGACGTAGGTGACCCGACCCTCGTCGTCGCTCTCGACATAGGGCGTGGTGTCGAAGTAGCTCTGGGTGACCCGCAGGCCACCCTCGCCCGGGACGTCCGGCAGCGCCCACCGGAACGGGTGCGAGGTCGAGAAGACGAACCGGCCGCCCGGGCGCAGGACGCGGGCCGCCTCGGCCATGACGGCCGCGCTGTCGGCCACGAACGGAACGACGCCGTATGCCGTGACGACGAGGTCCACGCTGGCCCCCGCCAGCGGGAGGCATGCCCCGTCACACTGGACCAAGGGCAGCGCCCGTCCCGACCGGGCCGAGATGGCGCGTGCCGTCCGCAGCATTCCTGATGACAGGTCGCTCGCGACGACCCGGGCGCCGCGGGCCGCGAGCCAGCGCGAGCACTGGGCCCCGCCCGCCCCGATCTCGAGGACGGTGCGTCCGGCCACGTCACCGAGCAGGCCGAGCTCGTCCTCGGTCCAGCCCTCGGGACCCCAGACGAAGGCGTCGTCACCGAGGAACGCTCCGTGCTCGGCGTAGTAGGAGGGTGCCTCGTCGTCCCACCAGGTCCGGTTCGCGGTGGTGCTCTCGTGCGGGTCCGCCGGCCGCCGCCCGGCCCGCGAGGTCATGCCCGAGCGCTCGGGGAGCCCGGGCGCGGCAGCCGGGCCCGCGGCATACCACGGCGGGCTTTGACCCCTGCGTGACGGCATCGGTAGGCTGTGTGAGCACCCGTGTGGCTCCAGGGCCGGTCCGCCCGGCTCGGGGCCCCATCCCGGTGTGTGCCACCCCATCGATTCCATCTGTCCACATCGGAGTTCCTACTACATGACTGCCACCCCGGTCGACACGACCGCTTCCGCCGTTGCCATCAACGACATCGGCACGGAGGAAGACCTTCTCGCCGCCATCGACGAGACCATCAAGCACTTCAACGACGGCGACATCGTCGAAGGTCGCATCGTCAAGGTTGACCGGGACGAGGTCCTGCTCGACATCGGCTACAAGACCGAGGGCGTCATCCCCTCGCGCGAGCTGTCCATCAAGCACGACGTCAACCCCTCCGAGGTCGTCTCGGTCGGTGACGAGGTCGAGGCCCTGGTGCTCCAGAAGGAGGACAAGGAGGGCCGGCTGATCCTGTCCAAGAAGCGCGCCCAGTACGAGCGCGCCTGGGGCACGATCGAGAAGATCAAGGAGGAGGACGGCGTCGTCACCGGCACCGTCATCGAGGTCGTCAAGGGTGGGCTCATCCTCGACATCGGCCTGCGCGGTTTCCTGCCCGCCTCCCTCGTCGAGATGCGTCGGGTCCGTGACCTCCAGCCCTATGTCGGCAAGGAGATCGAGGCCAAGATCATCGAGCTCGACAAGAACCGCAACAACGTCGTCCTGTCGCGGCGGGCGTGGCTCGAGCAGACCCAGTCCGAGGTCCGCACCACCTTCCTCAAGGAGCTGGCCAAGGGCCAGGTCCGCACGGGTGTCGTCAGCAGCATCGTCAACTTCGGTGCGTTCGTCGACCTCGGCGGGGTCGACGGCCTCGTCCACGTCTCCGAGCTGTCCTGGAAGCACATCGACCACCCGTCCGAGGTCGTCGAGGTCGGCGACGAGGTCACGGTCGAGGTGCTCGACGTCGACATGGACCGCGAGCGGGTCTCCCTGTCGCTCAAGGCGACGCAGGAGGACCCGTGGCAGCACTTCGCCCGGACCCACGCTATCGGCCAGGTCGTACCGGGCAAGGTCACCAAGCTCGTCCCGTTCGGTGCGTTCGTCCGGGTCGACGACGGCATCGAGGGTCTGGTCCACATCTCCGAGCTGGCCGAGCGTCACGTCGAGCTGCCCGAGCAGGTCGTCACGGTCGGCGCCGAGATCTTCGTCAAGGTCATCGACATCGACCTCGAGCGCCGTCGGATCTCGCTGTCCCTCAAGCAGGCCAACGAGGACGGGGCCGCTCTCACCGAGTTCGACCCGACGCTCTACGGCATGGCTGCCGAGTACGACGAGCAGGGGAACTACAAGTACCCCGAGGGCTTCGACCCCGAGACCAACGAGTGGCTCGAGGGCTACGAGAAGCAGCGTGAGACCTGGGAGAAGCAGTACGCCGAGGCCCACACCCGCTGGGAGTCCCACCGCGCCCAGGTCGAGGAGGCCGCCAAGGCCGACTCCGAGGCCGCGGTCTCGTCCGGCACGGCGACCTCGTACTCCTCGGAGTCCGCCGACGAGGGCGGCGCTCGCCCGAGCGCTCCGGCCGCCGAGGGCACCCTCGCCTCCGACGAGGCCCTCGCCGCGCTGCGCGAGAAGCTCACCGGCAACTGACGCGCCGCCGGCGCGGCATCCGTCGACGGGCCCGTCCCCCACGTGGGGGACGGGCCCGTTCGTCATGGGCGGGATGCGGTTCCGCGGACCCGGGCGGGTCGGGACCGGGGGAGGGCGCACGGGACGACAGCGGACCCGGCCGGCGCAGGAGGGGGGCGTCGGCCGGGTCCGCTGGGCTCAGTGGAGCCGGACCCTCGGGTCGAGGACGGCGTAGAGGAGGTCGACGATGATGTTCGCGACGACGACGGCCGCCGAGGCGAACAGGACGATCCCGATGATGACCGGCAGGTCCTGCTGGTTGATCGAGTCCACGGCGGTCTTGCCCAGCCCGGGCATGCTGAAGACCTGCTCGGTCACGACCGCGCCACCGAGGAGGGTGGCGACGTCGATGCCGAACTGGGTGACGACCGGGGTCAGCGCGCTGCGCAGGGCATGGCGCAGGATGACCCGCTTCTCGCCGATGCCCTTGGACCGGGCCGTCCGCACGTAGTCCTCACCGAGGACGTCGAGCATCGACCCACGGGTGAGCCGGGTGTAGGTCGCCGCCGAGACCAGGGCGAGCGTCAGCCACGGCAGGATCATGTGCTGCAGCCATGGACCGACGCCGGAGCTGAGGGCGGAGTAGCCGCCTGCCGGGAAGAACGCCACCCCGTGCAGGGTGAGCTGGTAGTAGAGGAGGTAGAGGAAGATCAGGCCGAGCAGGAAGGTCGGCATCGAGTAGAAGAAGAGTGCGAACACGGTGAGCCCACGGTCGGTGAGCGAGCGCGGCCGCACGGCCGAGATCACGCCGTTGGCGACGCCGAGGACGACCCAGATGAGGGCCGAGCCGACGACGAGGGACCCGGTGATGGGCATGGCCTGCGCCATGATCGTCGTGACCGGGACCTGGTGGTAGTAGTCGTAGCCCAGGTCGCCGTGCAGGGCACGCCAGACGAAGCCGACGTACTGGCGCCAGATGGGCTGGTCGAGCCCGAGCCGGTGCGAGATCGTCGCGATGGTCTGCGGCGTCGCCTGACGGCCGGCGAGCGTGCGCGCGACGTTGTTGGGGGCGACGAAGAAGAGCCCGAAGACGGCCATCGTGATGAGCCACAGGACGACGATGCCCTGGCCGACACGACGGATGAGGAACTTGAGCACGGGTGCGTCCCTTCCTAGCCGATGAGCCGGTCGCTGCGCGGGTCGAACGCGTCGCGCACACCGTCACCGAAGAGGTTGAAGGCCAACGTGGTGATGAGGAGGGCGAGGCCGGGGAAGAAGACGAACCACCACGAGGTCGTGTAGTAGGTCGTCGCCTCGTTGATCATCCCGCCCCAGTCGGCCGTGGGCGGCGGCAGCCCGAGACCGAGGAACGACAGTGACGCCTCGGTGAGGATGACGACCGGGATGAGCAGCGAGGTGTAGACGATGACCGGCGCGAGGACGTTGGGCAGGATGTCGACGAACATGATCCGCCGGTCGGTCGCCCCCAGGGACCGGGCCGCCTCGACGAACTCACGCTCGCGCAGCGAGATGACCTGGCCGCGCACGATCCTGGCGACGGAGGCCCAGCTGAACAGGCCGATGACGATGATCGTCACGCTGAGACTGGGGCCGGTGATCGAGACGAGCGCGATGGCCACGAGGAGGAACGGCATCGACAGGACGATGTCGACGAGGCGGGCCAGGAGCGTGTCGACGATCCCGCCGATGAAGCCGGCCATGAGGCCGATGACGACGCCGATGACGACGGTCAGGGCTGTCGCGACGACACCGACGAGCAGGGACACCCGGGCGCCGTACGCGATCCGGACGAAGATGTCGCGGCCGAGGTCGTCGGTGCCCATCCAGAACGTCGAGTTCGGCCCGACGGGCAGCCCGTCCGGCGACAGGCCGGTGCGGCGGTACTGCATGTTCGGGGGGTGACCGGTCAGGTCGGCGATGAGCGGGGCGAAGATCGCCATGAGGACGATGACGATGATCACCGCGAGCGAGACCATGGCGACCCGGTCGCGGCGCAGCCGCTGCCAGGCCAGCTGCCAGGGGGAGCGCCCTTCGATCGTGCGCTTCTCGGCGCCCTCGACGGGCTCGCCCGGGCCGGCCGGGTCGACCTCGGGGATCGTGTTGATGGTCATGAGGTCGGCGCCTCCTCGTCGGGGACCGCGGGGTATGCCGCGGTGACGCTCGCCGCGGCCACGCTGTCGGTCCCGATCTCGGTGTCGTCGATCTGGGGCCGGGAGGCGGCGAGGTCCTCGCCGAGCACCAGCGGGTAGAGGCAGGCGGTCAGGTGCTCGGGACCGTCCTCGAGGACGGACTCGAGCGGGGGCTCCACCCGGGTGCAGTCGGGCCGGGCCTTCGGGCACCGCGTGTGGAAGCGACATCCCGAGGGAGGGTCGGTCGGAGTGGGCAGGTCGCCGGACAGGACGATCCGCTTCCGGCTGTCGGAGATGTCGGGGTCCGCGACCGGCAGGGCCGACAGGAGCGCCCGCGTGTACGGGTGCCGGGGGCTGTCGAACAGCTCCTCGGCCGGCGCGACCTCGACGACCTTGCCGAGGTACATGACGGCGATCCGGTCGCTGACGTGCCGGACGACCGACAGGTCGTGGGAGATGAAGACGTAGGTGAGGCCGAAGTCGTCCTGCAGGTCGAGGAGCAGGTTGATGACCTGCGCCTGGATCGACACGTCGAGGGCCGACACCGGCTCGTCGCAGATGATGAGCTTCGGCCGCAGCGCCAGGGCCCGGGCGACGCCGATGCGTTGACGCTGGCCTCCCGAGAACTCGGCGGGGAACCGGTTGTAGTGCTCCGGGTTGAGGCCCACCCGCTCCATGAGCTCCTGGACCTTCTTCTTCCGCTCGCCCCGGGTGCCGACGCCGTGGATCTCGAAGGGGTCGCCGATGATCGAGCCGACCCGGCGCCGAGGGTTGAGGGAGCCGTAGGGGTCCTGGAACACCATCTGGACCTCGCGCCGGACCGAGCGCATCTGGGAGCGGGACAGCGAGGTGATGTCGTGCCCGTCGAAGGTCACGCTCCCGCCGTTGAGGTCGTAGAGCCGCGTCATGCACCGGGCCAGCGTGGACTTCCCACAGCCGGTCTCGCCGACGAGCCCCAGCGTCTCGCCGGGGCGGACGTCGATGGTCACGTCGTCGACGGCGTGGACGTAGTCGGAGGTTCGGCGGAACAGGCTGCTCGAACGGACCGGGAAGGACTTGGTCACGTGGTCCATCTGCAGCAGGGGGGTGGTCATCGGGTCTCCTGCATGGAGTCGGTCCCCACGGCGGCCCGGCCTTCGACGCTGTCGGGCAGCCAGCACGCCGACAGGTGCTCGGGGTCGCCGAAGACGCTACGCAGCGGCGGGTTCTCGTGGCAGGCCGAGAAGGCGTGCGGGCACCGGGGGATGAAGGGGCAGCCCTGCGGCGGGTCGATGAGCGAGGGCGGGGCGCCCGCGATCGGGGTGAGCCGACGCGAGGGGTCCCCGTGCGACGGCAGCGACCGGAGCAGCCCCTCGGAGTAGGGGTGGTGGGGGTGGTAGAAGACGGTGCGGCGCGGCGCCGACTCCATGGCCCGGCCGGCATACATGACGACGACCTGGTCCGCCATCTCCGCCACGACGCCGAGGTCGTGGGTGATGAGGATGATGGCCGTGCCGAACTTGTCCTGCAGCTGCTGCATGACGCCGAGCACCTGGGCCTGGACGGTGACGTCGAGGGCCGTCGTGGGCTCGTCGGCGATGAGGACCGCCGGGTCGAGCGCCATCGCCATGGCGATCATGACGCGCTGGCGCATGCCGCCGGAGAACTGGTGCGGGTAGTCGTCGATCCGCCGTCCGGCGTTGGGGATGCCGACGAGCGAGAGGAGCTCGGCCGCGCGGTCCCGCGCCGACTGCTTGCTCACGCTCTTGTCGTGGGCCCGGATCATCTCGACGATCTGCCAGCCCACCGTGTAGTAGGGGTGCAGGCTCGAGAGGGGGTCCTGGAAGATCATGCCGATCTTGGCCCCGCGGATCCCCCGGAGGGTCTCGCGGTTGGCACCGATGAGCTCGGTGCCGTCGAATGTCGCGGACCCGGAGATCCGGGCTCCCCGGGTCAGGCCGGTGATGGTCTGGGTAGCCACACTCTTGCCTGACCCGGACTCGCCGACGATGGCGAGGGTGGAGCCGCGGTCGACGTCGAAGGACAGCCCCCGGACGGCGTGGACCACGCCGTCCGGGGTGTCGAACTCGACGCGCAGGTCCCGGACTTCGAGAAGTGTCATTGCGTACTACTCCTCAGGTGTCGGGAAGTGCGTGTCTCAGCCGCCCTGCTTGTCCGCGCTGAGCCAGACGTTCGTGGGGTCGAAGTTCTGGATGGCGGGGACATAGATCGCGTTGTGCACCTGCGATGCGTGGTAGTTGGGCTGGTTCGGCTGGGTGATGGGGAAGAACGCCGCGTCCTTCATGACCTGCTGGTCGGCCTGGGCCCACAGCTGGGCGGCCTGGTCCTCGGTCGTCGCCTGGGACGCCTGGTCGATCAGCGAGTTGGTGGCCGAGTCGTTGTAGAAGCCGAAGTTGCTCCCGACCGGCGGGTACGACGGCGGGCCCGAGAAGAGCGGCCCGAAGAAGGACAGCGCCGCGTTCCCGTACCAGTCCGCGCCCCATCCGGCGAGGGACAGGTCCCAGACACCGCGCTTGGCGACGGACGGCACCTCGAGGTACTTCGTGTAGAAGTCCGCGTTCGGTGACGCGACGCCCTCGACCTTGATCCCGACCTGCGCAAGGTTCTGCTGGATGGTCTGGAAGGTCTTGCTGGAGCCCTCAGAGGCGTTGCGGTAGAGGAACTTCAGCGTCAGGCCGTTCGGGTAGCCCGCCTGCGTCAGGAGCTGCTTCGCCTTCGCGACGTTGTAGGGGTAGTCGTCGAAGTTGTTCTTGCCGCCGACGATGTTCGAGGGCAGGACGTGGGTGAGCGGGGCGTTGAGCGTCTGGCCGCCGAGGACCTGGAGGATGTCCGAGCGGTTGATCGCGTAGGAGATCGCCTGGCGCACGGCGAGCTTGCCCATGGCACCGTTCTGGTTCGGCGAGTTGAAGTTGTAGACGACATAGGGGTTGCTCGACGCGGTCGGACCGATGTTGAGGTTCGGGTCCTTCTTCGCGAGCAGGCCGGGGATCTGCGAGGCCGGCGGGAAGTCGTCGAATTCCATGTCCGCGCTGGGGGTGCCGGTCTCGAGCTGCTGCTGCGCCGAGTCCTGGCTCACCGTCTCGTTGATGATGATCTTGTCGACGTAGGCCTTGCGGATCGGGTCCGTCGAGGCGCTCCAGGCGGGGTTGCGGACGAAGGTGATGTTCTTCGTCGGCGAGTACGACTGGACCTCGTAAGGGCCGTCGGACAGGGTGTGCTGGGCCAGGTCGGAGCTGCCCGGGACGTAGCTCTCCCACTCGACCGGCGCCGGCGAGAAGGCCGGCAGGGTCAGCATGTCGACGAAGTAGCTCGCCGGCTTGGTGAGGGTGAACACGATCGTCGTGGCGTCCTTGGCCTGGACACCCGGGATCTGGTGGCTGTCCATGTAGGCCTTCATGGCGGCAGGCTGCGGCGCGACCTTGGCGAAGCCGTCGCAGAAGCTCTGCATGCCCTGGATGAGGGACTCGTAGTCGGGCAGGCCGCCGAAGGGCTGGGCCGGGTTGCAGGTCCGCTTCACACCACGGACGAAGTCGTCCGCCGTGACGTCACGTGCTGGGGAGGTGTTCCACTTGACGCCCGAGCGAAGGGTGATCGTGTACGTCTTGCCGTCCGCGCTGATGCCGTTGCCCTGGGTCGGGACGGCGGTCGCGAGGTCGGGGACGGCCGTGGTGGTCTGGCCGTCCGCGGCCGGGTAGGTGAACAGCTGGCGGGTCCACATCCGTAGACCCAGGTACCCGATCGAGTAGTAGCTGATGTTGGGGTCCATGTAGTCGACGTCACCGGACCCGAGCATGTTGAGCGTGCCGCCCTTGACAGGCGACGCGCTCGATCCCGAGGACCCGCCTGTCGACGAGTTGCTCGAACCGCAGGCGGCCAGGACCAGACCCGCGGCGCAGACGCCGGCCACACCGGCCAAGCGTCGTGTTCTCACTGACATGTGCTTTCTCCTCACGGTGCACTCCGTCGAGGGCTGCTGTGCGCGGTCACGCACCTTCGGCACGCTAGGCATCCCTGGCGCCTGATTCAGCCCCCGGCGCCCGAACGTCACAGGACCGACACAGCCTCGTCATGTCGCTGCGGCGGAATATGACGACCGGGTGTCATCGTGGAGACGTCGCTCAGGGTCGGTTCAGGCCACTCTCAGGTTGCATCCAGGGCGGTCGCAGGCGCCGGTGCCAGCCTGACCCGGTGCCGCGACGTGTCTTGCTCATCGAGGACGACTCGAGGGTCCGGCGGGTTCTCCGCCTGGCTCTCGAGGACGAGGGCTACGACGTGACCGAGGCCGGGGGAGGGGACCAGGGTCTCGAGGCGCTCGAGCGCGCCGACCCGGACGTCGTCCTCCTCGACCTCATGCTGCCCGACGTCGACGGCTTCACCGTATGCCGCGAGATCCGGCGGGGCAGCAACGTGCCGGTCATCATGGTCACGGCGAGGACCGACAGTCATGACGTCGTCGCGGGTCTCGAGGCCGGGGCCGACGACTATGTGACCAAGCCGCTGGTCGCCAAGGAGCTGTCGGCGCGCATCCGGGCCCTGCTGCGGCGGGTCGAGCCGGCCCAGGACCAGCGGCCCCGGAGGGTCGCGGTCGGTGAGCTGTCGATCGGCCTCGACGACGGCGTGGTCAGCCGGGACGGAGAGGCGCTGGCCCTCACGCGCACCGAGTTCCGCCTGCTTGTCGAGCTCGTCCTGGCCGAGGGCCGGATCTGCAGCCGCGAGGACCTCCTGGAGCGGGTCTGGGGCTACGGCTACTTCGGTGACAGCCGCATCGTCGACGTCCACATCCGCCGGTTGCGGACCAAGGTCGAGCGGGACCCCTCCTCGCCCCGCCACGTCGTCACGGTCCGCGGCCTCGGCTACCGGCTGGCCGAGTAGTGCCGTTCCGGCCGCGCTCCGCGCTGTCGGTCCGGCGCGCGAGCCGGTGGGGGCTGCGACGCCGGGTCACCGTTGCCTTCGGTCTGCTCGCACTCGGCCTGTCGGTCGTGCTCTCCGTCGTCGCGTGGGTCATCGTGAGCCAGTCGCTGGTCCGGGAGGCGCGGGCCGCCGCCCTCACCGAGACCACGCTCGACGCCAGCGTCCTCGACTCCGCCCTCGCCGCGGGGGACACGACGGGGGCGGCGGCGCTCGACGCGATGCCGAGGACCCAGGCGGCGGCCGGTCTGCTGGAGGTACGGGGGCGGTGGTACGCGACCTCGCCCTCCATCGGCCCGACGTCCCTGCCGGTCCAGCTCGTCGCCGCGGTCGTCAAGGGCGACGCGGCAACCCAGCGGATCGACGTCGACGGCCGGCTCTACCTGGCGGTCGGGATGCCGCTGACCATCTCGAGGGGGACGTTCTTCGAGGTCTACTCGATGTCGAGCACGCAGTCGGCGACGCGGACCCTGTCCGCCAGCCTCGCGGGGGCGACCATCCTCACCGTCCTCCTCGGGGTGGTCGTGGGGCGCTCCGCGGCGCAGATCGCCCTGCGCCCCCTCGTGCGGCTCAACACGGCGGCGGCCGAGGTCGCCTCCGGGCGCTTCTCGGTCCGCCTCGACGACGGCGGGGACCCCGACCTCGTCCCCATCACCGACTCCTTCAACCAGACCGTCGCGGCTCTCGACCGGCGCGTGGTCGCCGACGCCCGCTTCGCCGTCGACGTGAGCCACGAGCTGCGCACCCCCCTCATGACGATGCTCAACTCCATGCAGGTCATCAAGAACCGCGAGGAGACCGTCCCGGAGCCGTTGCGCGAACCCGTCCAGCTGCTCGCCGACGACCTCGACAGGTTCAGGCTCCTCGTCACCGACCTCCTCGAGGTCTCTCGCCACGACGCCGGCGAGCAGCTCGTCCTCGAGGCGGTCGTCGTCGGGGACCTCGTGCGGAGGGCGGCGGACGCCGCGGCGGGTCGTTCGGTGACCGTCGTCGCCGACGACGCACGAACCCTGACCATGGAGGCGGACAAGCGCCGGCTGGAGCGGATCGTCGTCAACCTGGTGCGCAACGCCGAGATCCACGGTGGCGGCTGCGCCCATGTGCGGGTCGAGGCCGACGACGGGGTCGTCCGGGTGCTCGTCGACGACCACGGCAGCGGCATCCCCACCGAGCTGCGCGAGCGGGTCTTCGAGCGCTTCGCGCGGGGTCCGTCGACGACGAGCGGCGGGGTGGGGCTCGGCCTGGCCATCGTCCAGCGGCACGCCGAGCTCCATGGTGGGAGCGTGGCCGTGACCGACGCCCCGGGAGGAGGTGCCCGCTTTGTCGTCGAGATCCCGCTCGAGCGCCGCTAGGAGCCTGGTCCGCGCGGCCGTGCCGGTGCTCGCCCTGGCCGCCCTCGTCTCCGGCTGCAGCATCGGGCCGCAGGAGGAGCCGGACCTCGTCGTGCGCTCGGCCGCCCCACGAACGACGCCTGCGACGACCGAGACGGCCCAGGTGCCCCTGACCGTCCAGGTGTACCTGCTGCGGGGCGACCGGCTGGTGCGGGTGTCCCGGACCGTGCCGGCCGCCAGCGGGCTGCACCCCTCGCTCGAGGGTCTGTTCGACAGCCTCACCGCCGCCGAGGTGGCCGCCGGGTTGCGCACCGCACTGCCGCACTCCACGGTGCCCGTCGCCCAGCTCGTCGGCCCCGTCGCCGACATCGCGATGCCGACCGGGTTCGACCGGCTCTCGGTGCGGGACCAGACTGCGGCGATGAGCCAGCTCGTCTTCACCGTGACGTCGAACACGACGGCCACCGAGGTGCAGCTGATCCAGAACGGCCGGGACCTCGCGGTGCCGGACGGGACCGGGCGGCTGCTCAGCAGACCCGTCAACACGAGCGACTACGCGACGTGGTCGCCGACGCCCGCGTCATGATGGTCCCGTGACCGAACGCAACGTCCTCGGCGGCGAGCTCGAACCGTGCGGGACCGACCCGGTGACCGGGTTCTACCGCGACGGGGCCTGTACGACCGGCCCGGAGGACCTCGGCAGCCACACGATCTGCGCCGTCGTGACGGCCGAGTTCCTCGCCCACCAGCGCTCGATCGGCAACGACCTGTCGACACCGCGGCCCGTGCTGGGCTTCCCGGGCCTGGTGCCCGGCGACCGGTGGTGCGTCACCGCCGTCAACTGGGCCCGCGCCTACGAGGCGGGGGTCGCCGCGCCGGTGGTCCTCGCCAGCACGAACGAGGCCGTGCTCGACATCGTGCCTCTCGGAGCGCTGCGCGAGCACGCCGTCGACGTGCCCGCCGACCCCAGCTCGCTCGAGCAGTAGCCCGGCCGGGCCGGGCGGCTACCCTCGTCGTCATGCTGCGTGTCGGCCTCACCGGGGGGATCGGTTCCGGCAAGTCCACCGCCGCCGCGGCGCTGGCCGAGCTCGGTGCCGTCGTCGTCGACGCCGACGCCGTGGCCCGCGAGGTCGTCCGGCCCGGCACGCCCGCCCTGGCCGAGATCGCCGCCCGGTTCGGTGCCTCGCTCGTCCGGCCCGACGGCACCCTCGACCGGCCCGCCCTGGCCGGGCTCGTCTTCGGCGACCCCGCGGCGTTGCGCGCCCTGGAGTCGATCACCCACCCCGCGATCTGGGCCAGGACGGCCGAGCTCATCGCCGAGGCCCCGCCCGACGCGGTGGTCCTCCACGACATGCCGCTCCTCGTCGAGAAGGCGATGACCGGTGAGTACCACCTCGTGCTGGTCGTCGGCGCGAGCGAGGAGACGCGCGTCGGCAGGCTCGTCCGTGGTCGGGGGATGTCCGAGGCCGACGCCCGCGCCCGGATCGCCGCCCAGGCCGGCGACGACGCCCGTCGCGCCGCGGCCGATGTGTGGCTCGACAACGAGGGCAGCCCCGAGGCGCTCACCGAGGCCGTGACCGGGCTCTGGTACGACCGGCTCATGCCCTTCGAGCGCAACGTGCGCGCCGGGCTACGGTCCCGGCTCCTCGTGCCGGCGCAGAGCCGGCCCGACCCGACCTGGCCGGCCCAGGCCGCGCGGCTCCTGTCCCGTGTCCGCCACGCCGTCGGGCCGGCGGCGCGCACCTTGGACCACATCGGCTCGACAGCGGTCCCCGGGCTCCCCGCCAAGGACGTCATCGACCTCCAGGTCGGGGTGCGCTCCCTCGCTGAGGCCGACGACGCGGGATGGCTGCGCGCGATGTCGGCGACGGGGTTCCCCGCGGTCCTCGACGTCACCGAGGACAACGCCAAGGACGCGACGGTGTGGCCCAAGCGGCTGCACGGGTCGGCCGACCCCGCTCGGGTCGCACACCTGCACGTACGCGAGGTGGGCAGCCCGGGCTGGCGCTGGGCCCTGCTCTTCCGGGACTGGATGCGCGCCGACGCCGCGGCGCGCGAGGAGTATGCCGCGCTCAAGTCGGCGCTGGCCGCGCGGCATACGACCGCGGGCGACTACGCCGAGGCCAAGGAACCCTGGTTCGACGTCGTCCACGACCAGGTGGAGTCGTGGGCATCGCGCTCGGGGTGGACCGCCCCCGTAGAGTGAGCCCGTGCCGACCAACGGGCTGTTCTGGGTCGACGCGTCGAGCGGGGTCGCCCAGCGGCGCAGCGAGGGTGAGCTCGGCGCCCTGCTCGCGCGCGAGGACGGGTGGGTCTGGTTCGACGTGCCCGAGCCCACGGAGGCGACGGCCGCCGTCCTGAGGGCCGCCTTCGGGTTCCATCCCCGCGTCCTCGAGGACGTCCTCGAGCGCAACCACGTCTCCCGGCTGCACGCCTACCGGGACTACCTCTTCCTCGTGCTGCACCGACCCGAACAGGGGATGAGCGGGCACGTCCACTACCTCGAGATCGACCTGTTCGTCGGGCCCCGGTTCCTCGTGACGACCCACGGCCCCCGCAACCCGGTCGTCACGGTCGAGAGCATGCTCACCGAGACGGCCGAGGTCGCCGACCGGCTGCAGAGCGGCCGGCTCACCGTCGCCTCGCCGGTGGCCCTGTGCTACGCGATCGTCTCGGCGCTGACCAACGTCGAGGAGCGCACGGTCAACCGGCTGGCCCGGGACGTGGGCCGCCTCGAGCAGCGGGTCATGGCCCAGGACGACGAGGGCAGCCCGCAGGCGTTCCTCGACGAGCTCTTCGTCGCCCGTCATGCCCTGCTCACGGTCCGCACGATGGCCGCCCAGAGCACCGAGGTGTTCGAGCGGGCGGCCGGCCTGCGCGCGGACGACCTGCCGCCGGAGGACCTCCGGCTGCTCGGGGACCTGGCCGACCAGTACCACCGGCTGACCCGGATCACGGCGAGCCAGCTCGAGTTCCTCGAGGGGGTCACCGACTTCTTCCGCGCCCGGACCGACACCCGGATGACGATCGCCGCAGAGCGGCTGGCGGTCATCGCTGCGGTGACCCTGCCGGTGACGGCCATCTCGTCGGTGGTCGGGATGAACGTCATCGTCAACGGGCACACCCGGCTGGGCTGGCTCCTCGTCCTGCTGGCCGTCATGGCGGGAATGTCGGTGTGGCTGCTGCGCTGGGCCCGTCGCCAGGGCTGGTGGTAGGGGGGCTCGCCCCGCTACCTCTGCGTGTCTAAGGTAGGGGGACCTCACCGTCCTCGGACCGGCCCACGGCCGGAGCCGGGTCGACACCACCGCACCCAGGAGGAGCGACCCCATGCAACCGGTCAGTCTCATCGGCGCGCCGACCGACGTCGGCGCCAGTGTCATCGGCGCGCGGCTCGGACCGGGCGCCTTGCGCGTCGCCGGCATCGAGGACGCCCTGAGCGCCTTCGGGGCCAAGGTGGACGACGTCGGCGACCTCGAGGGCCCGGCGAACCCGCTGCTGCCGCCGGTGGCCGGGTACCGTCACCTGCCCGAGGTCATCGAGTGGAACACCGCGGTTCACGACGCCTGCTACGGCGAGCTGAAGCGGGGCCACCTGCCCGTCCTCATGGGCGGGGACCACAGCCTCGCCATCGGCTCGATCAGTGCGGTGGCGCGCTACTGCCGCGAGGAGGGCAGGTCGCTGCGCGTCCTGTGGTTCGACGCCCACGCCGACTTCAACACCGCGGCCATCACCCCCAGCGGCAACCTCCACGGCATGCCCGTCGCCTGCCTGCTCGGCCGTGGGCCCGACGGCCTCATCGACCTCGCCGGCCGGGTCCCGGCGCTCGACCACACCGAGGTCCGGCAGATCGGGCTGCGCAGCGTCGACGCGGGGGAGAAGCAGCACCTCCACGAGATGGGGGTCGAGGTCTTCGACATGAGGTTCCTCGACGAGATCGGCATGCGCAAGACGATGAAGCGGGCCCTGGAGGGCATCGACGAGTCCACGCACCTCCACGTCAGCCTCGACCTCGACTTCATCGACCCCGAGATCGCCCCCGGGGTCGGTACCCCGGTCCGGGGCGGGCCGACCTACCGTGAGGCCCAGCTGTGCATGGAGATGATCGCGGACACCGGGCGGTTCGGCTCCATCGACATCGTCGAGCTCAACCCGGCGCTCGACCTGCGCAACGACACGGCCGAGCTCGCCGTCGACCTGCTCGAGAGCCTCTTCGGCAAGAGCACGCTGCAGCGCGTGCACGAGGACCAGTAGGCGCGACCGACCGGGGCCGGCAGCGACCGCCGACCGCCCCTGTCGTCGGGTATGCCGCGTCCCCGCTCCCGCGCCGGCGCGGGCTGTCGGCGGCGCGGCATACGGTAGGGCCATGCGTCCCGTCACCGACCTCCAGCGCCGCGTCGCGCCGTTCCAGGTCGTCTCCGACTTCGAGCCGAGCGGTGACCAGCCCGCGGCCATCACCGAGCTCGCCCGCCGGGTCGACGCCGGCGAGCAGAACGTGGTCCTGCTCGGCGCCACCGGGACGGGGAAGTCCGCGACGGCCGCCTGGCTCATCGAGCAGGTACAGCGCCCGACGCTCGTCATGGCGCCCAACAAGACCCTCGCCGCCCAGCTCGCCAACGAGTTCCGTCAGCTCCTGCCGCACAACGCGGTCGAGTACTTCGTCTCCTACTACGACTACTTCCAGCCCGAGGCCTACGTCCCGCAGACCGACACCTACATCGAGAAGGACTCCTCGATCAACGACGAGGTCGAGCGGCTTCGGCACAGCGCGACCAACTCGCTGCTGACCCGCCGCGACGTCATCGTCGTCGCCTCGGTCTCGTGCATCTACGGTCTGGGCACCCCGCAGGAGTACGTCGACAGGATGGTCCGGCTGCGGGTGGGCGAGCGGATGGACCGCGACGAGCTGCTCCGGCGGTTCGTCGGCATGCAGTACACCCGCAACGACCTCGCCTTCACCCGCGGGACGTTCCGGGTGCGCGGGGACACCGTCGAGATCATCCCCATGTACGAGGAGCTCGCGGTCCGGATCGAGCTGTTCGGGGACGAGGTCGAGCGGCTCTACACCCTGCACCCGGTCACCGGCGAGGTGGTCCGCGAGGAGGAGGAGATGTATGTCTTCCCCGCCTCGCACTACGTCGCCGGACCGGAGCGGATGGAGCGGGCGATCGCGGGCATCGAGAGGGAGCTCGACGAGCAGCTCGCCCTCTTCGAGCGCCAGGGCAAGCTGCTCGAGGCGCAGCGGCTGCGGATGCGGACGACCTACGACATCGAGATGATGCGGCAGGTCGGCTCCTGCTCCGGCATCGAGAACTACTCGATGCACATCGACGGTCGCTCCCGCGGATCCGCCCCCAACTGCCTGCTCGACTACTTCCCCGAGGACTTCCTCCTCGTCATCGACGAGTCGCACGTGACGGTCCCGCAGATCGGCGCGATGTACGAGGGCGACATGTCCCGCAAGCGCACCCTCGTCGAGCACGGCTTCCGGCTCCCGTCGGCGATGGACAACCGTCCGCTCATGTGGGAGGAGTTCCTCGACCGGATCGGTCAGACCGTCTTCATGTCGGCGACGCCCGGTCCCTACGAGCTGGCCCGGGCCGACGGCGTCGTCGAGCAGATCATCCGCCCGACGGGGCTCGTCGACCCCGAGATCGTCCTCAAGCCGACCAAGGGCCAGATCGACGACCTGCTCCACGAGATCCGGGTCCGCGCCGAGCGCGACGAGCGGGTGCTCGTGACGACGCTGACCAAGAAGATGGCCGAGGACCTCACCGACTACCTCCTCGACAAGGGCGTCCGGGTCCGCTACCTGCACTCCGACATCGACACCCTGCGCCGGGTCGAGCTGCTGCGCGAGCTGCGGCTCGGGGAGTTCGACGTCCTCGTCGGGATCAACCTGCTGCGCGAGGGGCTCGACCTGCCCGAGGTCTCGCTCGTCAGCATCCTCGACGCCGACAAGGAGGGGTTCCTGCGCAGCGCCCGGTCGCTCATCCAGACGATCGGTCGCGCGGCCCGCAACGTGTCCGGTCAGGTCCATATGTATGCCGACACGCTCACCCCCTCGATGGCGGAGGCCGTCGAGGAGACCCGGCGGCGCCGGGAGAAGCAGGTCGCCTACAACCGCGAACGGGGCATCGATCCGATGCCGCTGCGCAAGAAGATCGCCGACATCACCGACCTGCTGGCCCGCGAGGACGCCGACACCGAGACCCTGCTCGGCTCCGGGAGGGCCCGGTCCCGTGGCAAGAGCGACGGTGGCCGCGGCCAGCGCGGTGCCATCGCGGCGGATGCCGGGCTGGCCGTGGGCGGCCGCGAGAGCCTGCCGGCAAGCGAGCTGGCGTCCCTCATCCAGGAGCTCACCGCCCAGATGCACCAGGCCGCCGCGGAGCTGCACTTCGAGCTGGCCGCCCGGCTCCGCGACGAGGTCGCCGACCTCAAGAAGGAGCTGCGCCAGATGAGCGAGGCCACCCGCTGACCCTCCTGCGAGCGGGCAGCAGGGCGTGAGAAGGTCTGACCATGGCGTGGACCTTCCGCACCCCACCGACCTGGCCGCAGCCGCCGGAGGGCTGGATCCCTCCCGAAGGCTGGGTGCCGGACCCGGCCTGGGGCCCGGCGCCCCAGGGATGGGTGTTCTGGGTCGACGACGGGGCCCAGGGCACGCCGACCGTGCCGCCCCCGCCCGACCCGCCGGTCCTCCCGGCCCGAGCAGACCTTCCGGAGGCGGGCACCGTCCCGCCGCCGGCGGAGCTCCCGGGGACGGCCGCCGCCCCGCCGGCGGCATACCCACCCTCGGCCTACCCGCCCTCGGCCTACCCGCCCTCGGCCTACCCCCAGGGCACGGCGCCTGGCCCGGTGCCCACCGGGCGGCACTGGACACCGGGCGCCGTCGTCCTGCTCGTGCTGGCCGGTCTGTTCGGCCTGCGGGCCGTCCTGTCGATCCTCCAGGCGCTGACCGCGGTCGCCGACCGGCCGCTCTGGGCGGCCGCCCGGATGGTCGGCTCGCTGCTCATCCCGGCGCTCTGCCTCGCCGGTGCCCTCGCGCTGCGGGCCCGCTCGGACCGCACCCGGTAGGCCCGGTGGGCACCTGACCTGGCGCAGGCCGGACCGCGGCTAGACTGCGTGCAGCACTGGAGGGGAGTATCCCCGCGCGGTGTCCTCGTCATCACGGGCGGTGTGACCGCCCCGGGGCGCCGGTCCGTCCACGGACGGGAGAGACCTCCGGCCACCACGTCGTGACCGGAAGGAGCCCCCATGTCGATCCCGCTCTGGGTCTGGGGTGTCACCCTCGCCCTGACCGCCGTCGTCCTCGCCGCCGACATCCTCGTCATCGCCCGCCGGCCGCACCGCCCCACGACCCGTGAGCTCGCGACGGCACTGACCGTCTACGTGGGAGCCGCCCTGGCGTTCGGGCTCGGGATGTGGGCCGTCGTCGGGTCGGGGCATGCAGGGGAGTTCTACGCCGGATGGCTGACCGAGTACTCGCTCTCGGTCGACAACCTCTTCATCTTCATCCTCATCATGGCCCGGTTCGGCGTGCCGCAGCGGTTGCAGCAGTACGCCCTCATGGTCGGCATCGTCATCGCGATCGTGCTGCGCGGACTCTTCATCGCGGCCGGGGCCGCCGTCATCACCACCTTCTCGTGGGTCTTCTACCTCTTCGGGGCGTTCCTCGTCTACACGGCGGTGGCCCTGGTCCGCGAGGGCCAGAGCGACGACGACGCCTACGAGGACAACCGGCTCCTCGCGGCCCTGGAACGGCGGTTCCCGGCCACGAAGGAGTTCGACGGGACCCGGCTCACCACCCGCATCGGGGGGGCGCGGCTGGCGACGCCGATGCTCTTCGTCATCATCGCCCTGGGCACGACGGACCTGCTCTTCGCGCTCGACTCGATCCCGGCGATCTACGGCCTCACGAGCGAGCCCTACATCGTGCTCACGGCCAACCTCTTCGCCCTCATGGGGCTGCGCCAGCTCTACTTCCTCCTCGGCGGCCTCCTCCAACGGCTCGTCTACCTCGGCTACGGCCTGGCGGTGCTGCTCACCTTCATCGGGCTCAAGCTGATCCTCCACGCCCTGCACACCAACGAGCTGCCCTTCGTCAACGGGGGCGAGCCCGTCCACGTCCCGGAGATCCCGATCAGCGTCTCGCTGGGCGCGATCGTCGTCATCCTCGCGACGACGACGGTCGCGAGCCTGGCCGCCACCCGCCGGGCGGCCCGCATCGCGGGCTGAGCGGCCGACCGCTCAGGTGGCGGCCGACTCGGCAGGGTCCTTGTGCGCCCCCACCCCGAGTACCAGAGCCGAGGCGAGGACGACGAGGGCCATCCCCAGGAGCTGGACCCCGTCGAGGTGCTGGCCGAGAACGACGAGGCCGGCGAGCGCGGCGACCGCCGGCTCCAGGCTGAGCAGGATCCCGAAGACGTGCGTGCTGAGCCGGCGCAGCGCGAGGAGCTCGAGGGAGTAGGGCAGCACCGAGGACAGGACGGCGATCCCCAGGCCCTTGAGCAGGATCTCCCCGCGCCAGGTCCCGGCGGTCCCGATGCCGAAGGGCAGGGTGACGACGGTGGCGACCACCATCGCGAGCGCCAGCCCCTCGAGGCGGTCGAAGGCCCGTCCGGTACGACCGCTCAGGACGATGTAGGCCGCCCACAGCCCGCCGGCCGTCAGGGCCAGGGCGAGACCCACCCAGGGCAGGTCCGCGAGCGGTTCGGTGAGTGCCTTGGAGATGAGGACGACCCCCACCCCGGCGGCGACCACGGCAGCCAGGTCGGCCGCGCGACGTGACATGACCGCGGCCAGCAGCAGGGGGCCGATGAACTCGACCGTCACCGCGACCCCGATCGGCAGGTGCGCCAGCGCGCCGTAGAAGCTGTAGTTCATCAGCCCGAGGGCCAGGCCGAAGCCGACGACCGTCCACCACGCCGAGCGGGAGTGCCCGGTCCATCGGGGCCGGACCGCGACGAGGAGGATCGCCGTCGCGAAGAGCAGCCGCATGACGACCGAGCCGCCCGCCCCGATGCGGGGAACCAGGCTCGCCGCCAGGGCCCCGCCGAACTGCACCGACACGATGCCGCCCAGCACGAGGACGGGGGCGGGGACGGAGTCGGCACGGGACACGAGCGCCAGGCTAGGCCAGCGACGGCACGGACGGCCGGGGCGGTCCACGCCCGGCTCAGGACAGCCTGACCGCCGCGGAGCGAGGCCGCCGTGGGAGAGTTGCCTCATGTACGTGCCCGCCCACTTCGCCATGTCCGAGGAGCAGGTCCACGAGGCCCTCCTGCACATCGGCTCCGCCGATCTGGTCACTCAGCACGAGGACGGCCTCGTCGCGACCTACCTGCCGTTCTTCTTCGACCCCGACCGCGGGGAGCACGGCGCGTTGCTCGCCCATGTCGCCCGCAACAACACCCAGTGGTCCCGGCACTCCATCGGCGAGTCGCTCGTCATCGCCCACGTGGCCGACCACTACGTCAGCCCCACCTGGCTCCCCTCCGCCGCGGGCCACGCGAACGCGACGCCGACGTGGGACTACGTCACCATCCACGTCTACGGCCAGCTCATCGCCCATGACGACCTCGACTGGACCGAGGAGGTCGTCCGCCGGCTCACCGAACGGCACGAGTCCGAGCTCGAGG
>Ga0187809_10000027_pt1 | contig 147003 bp, 131 predicted proteins | sample NC_wetland_sal_i_8_FD_132415 | JGI IMG/M metagenome (GOLD analysis project Ga0187809, IMG submission 132415) | Wetland sediment microbial communities from Neuse River Estuary, North Carolina, USA - ASW_4 | ecosystem: Environmental > Aquatic > Freshwater > Wetlands > Sediment | place: USA... | reverse complement strand
GCGCACCCGGGTGCGCACCCACAGCGGCAGCAGGAGGAGCACGAGGGGCAGGACGAGCAGGTGGAGCCAGTCCCAGAGCGTGGAGTTGGCGGGCAGGCCGGTCCAGGCCCACCCGGCGCCGGCGAGGCTGACCGCGACGGCCACGACGACGAGGACCAGGACGGCGGCGGCGATCGCGACGTGGACCCGGCGCAGCACGATCCGGTCGACCTCGTCGGCCGGGGCGTGTCGCGACATCCCGCCGGGCCCGGTGGCCTCGGGTGGCTCGGTCCTGGACGCTGCCCCCGTGTCGCTCACGCTCATCAGGTCCCTCCGTTGCGGTCGCCGAGAGGACGTCGACCGTGCGCCGGGTGCCGACTGCGTCCAGGATCTCACCCGGGACCAGGAGTGCTCCAGACCCGTCCGGGGGAGAGCCGACGGCGTCGCACCGCCCACAGGGCGAGCCAGGCCCCGCCGACCGGGATCTCCATCCCGATGACGAACGCCCGGTAGAGCAGCACCGCCGCCACGGCCGGTGCCGCGGGGGCGTGGAGGGCCACGAGGGTTCCGGCCATCCCGGCCTCGACGAAGCCGGCGGCGCTCGGTGTGATGACGAGCAGCGAGAGGATGCGCTCGGCGGCATACGCGGCGAGGACGACGGCGGGTGAGGCGCTCACCCCGAGCAGGCGCAGGGTGAGCCAGAGCAGGACGCCCTGGAGGGCGGCATACGCCAGCTTGGCGCCGACCATGACGACCCAGCCGCTGCCGACGAGCGAGACGCAGTCGGCGCGCATCGCGGCGACCCGGTCCGACCAGGGCACGGGAGGGCTCGCGAGCGGGCGGATCCGGCGGCAGAGCCGGTCGCAGAGCCGACCGAGGGCTCGGGCCGCACGGTCGTCGCGGGCGAGGAGCCAGGCCAGCAGCGCGCCGAGGGTGAGCAGGCCGAGGCCGAGGTATGCCGCGGCCGAGACCGAGCCCCCGAGCTCGACCCCGGCGACGGCGAGCCAGGACAGGGCGAGCGCGGGCATGACGAGCTTGACGGCGAGGTCGGCGACGTTGGTCAGGATGGCCCACCGGGCGAAGGCCGACGGGGTGAAGCCCCAGGCCCGGGCCATCGACCAGTTGGCGAGGGTCCCGGCCGCGCCACCCAGCGGCAGCAGGTTCGAGACGAAGCTGCCGGTGAGGTTGAGCTGGAGGGCCCGTCGGTGCGAGAGGCCGGGCATCGCGGTGGTGAGGGCGGGGGTGTGGACCCACAGCCCGGCGAGCCAGACGAGTGCGAGGAGGACCAGCCCGGCCGGCCCGACGTGCCGCAGAGCCTCGCCGATGGAGGTCCAGTCGGCGCCGCCGACGCGGGGTACGACGTAGCCGATGAGGGCCACCGCGACGGCAACGGACCCGGCGAGCCGGAGTGCGGCGGTCCTGCGGCCGGCGGAGGTCGCGGGGCCGGCGCCGTCGGGCATCGTGGCTCGGGTGGCGCCGTCGGGCCCGGTGGCGTGGGTGGCGCCGTCGGGTCCGGTGGCTCGGGTGGCGCCGTCGGGTCCGGTGGCTCGGGTGGCGCCGTCGGGCCGGGTCGCGGCGAGGCTCGTCATGCCCGGAAGTCTTCGCGAGGACCGGGGGCTCGGGTATCCGTGCCGGTACCCACTCGACCCCGGTCCACCCTGGCGTCGCTCAGGGACGACCCTGACTTCCGCGGCGCCCCGCCGGACGGGCGGGGTGACGCGGCACACGGTGGCCGGCCGGGGCGGCGTGGGAGGATGTGGCCCGTGACTGCGACGATCCTCGACGGCAAGGCGATCCTCGACACGATCAAGTCCGAGCTGAAGGTCAGGGTCGCGGCGCTGGCCGACCGGGGCGTCGTCCCCGGCCTCGGGACGGTTCTGGTGGGGGACGACCCGGGATCTCGGTGGTACGTCGGGGCGAAGCACAAGGACTGCGCCGAGATCGGGATCGCGAGCATCCGTCGCGACCTTCCGGCGGGGACCGAGCTGGCCGAGGTGCTCGAGGTGGTGCACGAGCTCAACGAGGATGCCGCCTGCACCGGCTTCATCGTCCAGCAGCCCACCGGCCTCGACGAGAACGCCATCCTCTCGGCCGTCGACCCTGCGAAGGACGTCGACGGACTGCACCCGACGAACCTCGGCTGGCTCGTCCTCAACGAACCCGCCCCGCTGCCGTGCACCCCGGTCGGCTGCGTCGAGCTCCTCCGCCGCTACGACGTGCCGATCGCCGGCGCCAAGGTCGTCGTCGTCGGACGCGGCATCACCGTGGGGAGGCCCCTCGGGCTGATCCTCACCCGTCGGTCCGAGAACGCCACCGTGACCCTGTGCCACACGGGTACCCGCGACCTGGCGGCGGAGGTGCGCCAGGCCGACATCGTCGTCGCTGCGGCGGGCGTCCCGGACATCATCACCGCCGACATGGTCAAGCCGGGCGCGGCCGTCCTCGATGTCGGCGTGAGCCGGGTCATCGCCCCCGACGGCACGTCCCGGGTCGCCGGCGATGTGGCCGCCGACGTGGCCACCGTCGCCGGGTTCATCAGCCCCAATCCCGGTGGGGTGGGTCCGATGACCCGGGCCATGCTCCTGTCGAACGTCGTTGCGGCGGCGGAGCGGCAGCTTGCCGAGCGTGGCTGACGCGGGCGTCCCGGCCGACCTTCCGTCGCCGGACGAGGCGCCGTCGCCGGACGAGGCGCCGTCGCCTGACGAGGCGCCGTCGGCTGACCAGGCGCCGTCGGCGGACCTGCGACGGCTGCCGACCGGTGCGCCGCCGCAGGACGCGCCGGTCGGCGGGGGGACGGCGCGGTCGGCGGGCGCACGGTCTGTTCCGAGCACCGTGTCGACTGACCAGAGAACGGCTCCGCAGCGCCACGTCCGAGCGCCACGCCAGCCCAAGCCGGATGCGCCCCGCGCCGGGAAACTGCGCTGGTGGTGGCTGCTGGCGATCGGCCTGGGCGTCGGCCTCTATCTCATGGGGACGACCCACCTCCTGCGGGGCACCGCCGCGATGGGCGGCACGCTGCTGCTCGCGGCGGCGGTCCGCCTCGTCCTTCCCACGCAGTCGGCCGGCGCCCTCGCCGTCCGCTCGAAGTGGCTCGACATCCTCCTGCTCGTGGCCGCGGCCGCTGCCGTGCTCGCGGTGGGCTTCACCCTCAACCTCCTGCCGCTGGAGTGAGGCGTCGGGGAGGCGGTCGCTCGCGGTGACCGGCCCCGGCCCGTATGCCGCCCCCCGGGTTCACGAACCTTCCCCGTCCGGCCCCTGCACGAACTTCTGCTAGCAGAGGTTCGTGCAGAACGGGGGTGTTGCAACCTACCCGGACGGCAGCACCTTCTGCTAGCAGAGGTTCGTGCACCTGGGGGAGCCCAGCGGAAGCTCACTGGCGGCGGGCGACCGGAGTATGCCGCGCGCGCCACCCGCGCGCGGCATACGGCCGAGGGCGAATGCCGCGAGGTCCGCCCGGACGTAGCCGGACGGACCTCGCACTCGGCAGCTGAGACCAGGCCCCAGCCCTCGGTGGGACCGGGACTCCGATCAGGCCGCGAACCTCGGTGGGAGCGGGCTCAGATCAGGCCCAGCCCCTTCACGGCGTCGCGCTCGTCGGCCAGCTCGGCGACGGAGGCGTCGATGCGGGCCCGTGAGAACTCGTTGATGTCGAGGCCCTGGACGATCTCCCATCCGCCGTCGGTGATCGTCACCGGGAACGACGAGATGAGGCCCTCGGGCACTCCGTAGGAGCCGTCGGAGCGCACCGACATCGACACCCAGTCACCATCTGCGGTGCCCTGCACCCAGGTGCGGGCGTGGTCGACGGTCGCGTTGGCGGCAGAGGCCGCCGACGAGGACCCACGGGCCTCGATGATCGCCGCTCCGCGCTTGGCCACGGTCGGGATGAACGTGCTCTCGATCCAGCCCTGGTCGCCGACCGCCTCGGCGGCGTTGCGCCCGGAGACCTCGGCGTGGAAGAGGTCGGGGTACTGCGTCGCGGAGTGGTTGCCCCAGATCGTCATCCGGCGGATCTCGGTGACGGGCACCGAGAGCTTCGCGGCGAGCTGGCTGATCGCCCGGTTGTGGTCGAGGCGGGTCAGCGCGGAGAACCGCTCGGTGGGGATGTCGGGGGCGTTGCTCATCGCGATGAGGGCGTTGGTGTTCGCCGGGTTCCCGGTCACCGTCACCCGGATGTCGGCGGCCGCGACCTCGTTGAGCGCCTTGCCCTGGGGGGCGAAGATGCCACCGTTGGCCTCGAGCAGGTCGCCGCGCTCCATGCCCGGGCCACGGGGGCGGGCTCCGACGAGCAGGGCGTGGTTGACCCCGTCGAAGACCTTCGTCGGGTCGTCGCCGATCTCGATGCCGGCGAGCAGCGGGAAGGCACAGTCGTCGAGCTCCATGACGACGCCCTCGAGCGCCTTGAGGGCGGGGGTGATCTCGAGGAGCCGCAGCTCGACGGGGGTGTCCGGGCCGAGCATCGACCCGCTCGCGATCCGGAAGAGCAGGCTGTAGCCGATCTGGCCGGCTGCGCCGGTCACGGCCACCTTGACGGGAGAGGTGCTCACGCGGTGCCCCTTTGTCGGTGAAGTGTGGGTGGTCGCTCCCGACGGTAGCAGCGCCGCCAGGCGCCCTCGCAGCCGGGCGAGTGTGACCTTGACCGGGGGCGCCGGCCGTGCGCCGAGCGGTGGTCGCCCGTCCTCCGCGGCCGTCGTCTGCCGGTGCCGTGGGCCGTCGGTCGAGCCGGTGCCCGTCCCGTCGTATGCCGGTCCCGCCCGGGCCTGGGGCCGGGACCGGCATACGACGCTCAGGCGATCCGGCGGCGGTAGATCGCCATCGCGAACCCGTAGGCGACGACGAGCGTCCCGAGGCACCAGGCCAGCGCGGTCCAGATCCCGGTGCCGACCGGCTGTCCCGCGAGGAGGTGCCGGATCGTGTCGACGATCGAGGTGACCGGCTGGTTGTCGGCGAAGGCGCGAACCGGCCCGGGCATCGTCGCGGTCGGCACGAAGGCCGAGCTGACGAACGGCAGAAGGATGAGCGGGTAGGAGAAGGCGCTCGCTCCGTCGACGGAGCTCGCCGTGAGCCCCGGGATGACGGCGATCCAGGTGAGGGCGAGGGTGAACAGCGCGAGGATGCCGGCCACCGCCAGCCAGGCCAGTGGCCCGGCGCCGGAGCGGAAGCCCATGACGAGGGCGACGGCGATGACGACGACGAGCGAGACGGCGTTGGCGACGAGCGAGGTGAGGACGTGTGCCCACAGCACAGAGGAGCGGGCGATGGGCATCGACTGGAAGCGCTGGAAGATGCCGCCCTGAAGGTCGAGGAACAGCCGGAACGCGGTGTAGGAGACACCCGACGCGATCGTGATGAGAAGGATGCCGGGCAGCAGGTAGCTGACGTAGGAGCGGGTTCCGGTGTGGATCGCCCCACCGAGTACGTAGACGAACAGCAGCATGAAGGCGATCGGCATGATCGTCGTCGTGATGATCGTGTCGACGCTGCGGGTGATGTGCCGGAGCGAGCGGCCCAGCAGGACCGTCGTGTCACCGACGACGTGGGTGGTCATGAGGGGTCCTCACTCTTCGGGGATGCGGTGGAGGTCGGATGCCGCCACGGCGTCGGAGGCCGCGTCGGTCCCGGTTGTCGCGGTGGCGTCAGGTGTCGCGGTGGCGTCAGGTGTCGCGGTGGCGTGAGGTGTCGCGGTGGCGCCAGGTGTCGCGGTGGCGTCATGGGCCGCCGTGGCGCCGATGACGGCGAGGAAGACCTCCTCGAGGGTCGGCTGCTTCTCGACGTACTCCACCGTCGCCGGCGGCAGCAGTGCCTTGAGCTCGGCGAGCGTCCCGTCGACGATGATCCGGCCTTCGTGGAGGATGGCGATCCGGTCGGCGAGCTGCTCCGCCTCGTCGAGGTACTGGGTGGTCAGGAGCACCGAGGTGCCTCCTTCGGCGAGGAGACGGACCGCGCGCCACACCTCGAGGCGGGCCTGGGGGTCGAGCCCCGTCGTCGGCTCGTCGAGGACGATGACCGGCGGGTCGCCGATGAGGCTCATCGCCAGGTCGAGCCGACGCCGCATCCCACCGGAGTAGGTGGCGACGCGTCGGTCGCCGGCCTCGGTGAGGGAGAAGCGCTCGAGCAGTTCGGCGGCGAGGGCGTCGGCGCCCCCGAGATGTCTCAGCCGGGCGACGAGCACGAGGTTCTCCCGCCCGGTGAGGATCTCGTCGACGGCCGTGAACTGTCCGGTGAGGCTGATCGAGCGGCGGACCTGCGCGCCCTGGGTGGCGACGTCGAAGCCGTCGACCTCCGCCGTCCCCCCGTCGGCGCGGAGCAGGGTGGCGAGGATGTTGACGACGGTCGTCTTGCCGGCGCCGTTGGCGCCCAGGAGGGCCATGATGCTGCCCCGCGCGACGTCGAGGTCGACGCCGCGGAGCACGTGGAGCTCCCCATAGGACTTCTCCAGGTCGCGGACCCGAACGGCGCTGCCCGACTGGTGCGGGGTCATCGCGGCTCTCCCTTCTCCGGCATGTCGTCGTCGGCGCCCGCCACGTCGCGGTCCTCGCCGGTGTCACGAGCGGCCGGTCCGTCCTCGGGGCGGTGGCCGGTCGCCTTCTCGACCGCGTCGGTGAGGCGCTGTCGCTCCTTGGCGACCCAGTCGCTGTCGCGGTAGTTGTCGATGAACCCCTCGGCGAAACCGACCGGGTCCTCGCCGACGAGGTCCTGGATCGGCGTCCCACCGGCCGCCGCCTGCTCGAAGACGTCGATGAGGTCCTCGAGGAGCGACATGATGGCGTCCCCGGTCACTGGCCCGCGGTAGTACGTGTAACGCTGGACCGCGTCGAGGACGGTGCGGTAGTCCTCGGGCAGCGCGGCCTTGCGGGCCTTGTAGCGGCGCCACTCCTTCTTGGGTCCGATCACCTTGGCGGTGAGCTTCGAGATGTCCATGTCTATCTCCCTGCGTCGTGGAGCCGGTCGAGTCGGTCGGTGAGGAACGTCCAGGTTCTCCAGAAGTCGTCGAGGTACTCCCGGCCGGTGGCGTTGAGGGAGTAGACCTTTCGCGGGGGACCCTTCTCGGAGGGCACCTTCTCGACGTCGACGAGCCCGCGCTGTTCGATCCTGATGAGCAGCGCGTAGACGGTGCCCTCGGCGATGTCGGAGAAGCCCTGGTCGCGCAGCCACGCGGTGATCTCGTAGCCGTAGGCGGGGCGACGGGCCAGGATCGCGAGCACGATGCCTTCGAGCGTCCCCTTGAGCATCTCGGTGACCTGCTTGCCCACCGAGCACCTCCTCGAACTATTCAGCGTTACTGACTACCGGTACATAGTAACAATGAATAGCGAGATGGCAAGAGCCCACCGCGGTTGGCCCGCGGTTGGCCCGCAGTGGGCTTGGAGCGGGCCTGCGGTGGGCTCGGAGCTGGCCCGCGGTGGGCTCGGAGCGGGCCCGCGGTGGGCTCGGAAGCGGACTCGGGAGCGGCCGGGAGCGGCCTCGCGCGTGGCCGCGCAGCGTCAGGCCAGGGCCATCGCCCGGACGCGCTCCACGGCCTCCCGGACGTCGCTGGCCAGCTGCTCGACGGTCGCCGCCTGGCCCGAGACGACGGAGCGGATGTCGTCGGTGGCGGTCCCGACCGCGGCGGCCCGGGAGGTGACGTCCTCGAGGGTGCGGGCCACCCGCTCCGCGGTGCTCGTCACCCGGCCGGTCGTCACCGCGATGTCGTCGGCGGAGCTGGCGGTGTCGGCCGCGAGGCTGCGCACCTCGTGGGCGACGACCCGGAAGCCGGCTCCGACCTCCCCGACCCGGGCCGCTTCGATGTTGGCGTTGAGGGCGAGCATGCGGGTCTGCTCGGTGATCTGCCGGATGATGCCGACGATCCCGTAGACCTGCTGCAGGGTCGCGTTGAGCTCGGCCACCGCCTCGTTGGCCGCGGCGGTGCCGGCGAGCACCTCGGCGGTGATCGCGTCGGTCGCCGAGCTGTGGCTGTGGATGTCGCGGGCCGCGTCGAGCACCCGGTTGGCCTGCTCGAGAACCCCGTTGAGCTCGCCCACGACGGACTCGACCGTGGCGTTGACGATCGTTCTGGCCTCCTGTCGGGCGTGCGCCTCGGCCTGCTCCTGCTCGAGATGTCCCTCGACGAGACGCTGCTCGTGCTCCTCCTGCGTGCGGGCGGCCTCGGCCGAGTGCTCGGCGATGGAGTCGAGCAGCGTGTTGATGGTGCCGCCCAGCGCAGCGATCTCGCCCCGCCCGTCGGCCGAAACCCGCACCGTCGGGTCCCCGGAGGAGATGATGGCCTCGGTGGCGGTCCGCAGCGGCTCGACCTGGTTGTGCACCGAGCGGCGCACGAGGAGGTGGACGAGCAGGAGCAGGGTGAGCAGGGCCACCGCCATGAGGGCGAAGGTCTCCTCCGCCGTGCGTGTGTCGGTCGCATGGATCGGGCGGGAGTGCGGCGAGCTGACGACGACGTGGCCGCCGCCCAGGGTCGGCAGGCTCATCCGCAGGTCGAGCGAGTCCGAGCCGGTGACCTGGGTCGACGCGGTCATCGTGCCGAGCTCGGTGGCCTGGCGCTGGGTGGGGCCGACGCCCGCCACGGTGGCGGCCGACGAGGTGGCGACGTGGAGGGTCATCCCCGTCGTCGTCGACAGCTTCGTCATGGCGGCGGCGTCGAGGGAGTGCAGGAAGACGAGCCCGTAGTCGTGGCTGCCCCCCGAGTCGCTCGTGCGCGCCGGGAAGCCGCAGTAGATGTAGGGGACGGCCCCGGCTGTGACCAGGCCGCAGCGCGAGGTGCCGGCGGCACCGTCGAAGGGCACCATGCTCGCGAGGACGGACGGCCCCAGCGCAGCGGGGAGCGGGGCGTATGCCGCGCCGTGCGCCAGCCCGCCGACCCGGACGGCCCCGGCGCGGTCGATCCCGATGACGGCGTCGGCGTTCCCGATGTCGCGGATCTGGTCGGTGGGGAAGGCCTCGAGCAGGGCCGCCTGGTCGGCGTGCGCGACGGCGTCGTAGGAGTCGTCCCAGATCGCGTTGGTGGCGCCGAAGCCGCGCACGAGCTTGGTCTCGTAGGACAGGGCGACGGCCACCCGGTTGGCCTCGTCCGCGACGGTCGTGGCCTCGAGGGAGTTGAACGCGCGGTCGGCGATGAGCCGCTGGCCGACGATGGTGGCGATCGCCACCAGCAGCATCGCTGCCACCAGGGGCGCCGACCTGTTCAAGGACAGCCGTGACCGCATCGTGAGTACCTCCACGCGCCGAGGGAGCCCGACGGTCGGTGCGGGGACCGCCGGGGCGAGTGACTGCTTCCCCATCGGCCGGCGTCGGGCCGACCTGAGCCGGGCCCGACGATGTGGACGGTGGCGAACGGCATACTCGCCGGCTGCCCGGGGTTAGGCTTCCCGCACCACCGTCCCCGCGGCGGGCGGCCCGGCCGAGGAGGTCCGATGAGCGGTTCCGGCACCCACGACGACCCGTGGCGGCTCACCACCCCACCGGGGTCGTCCGGATACACGATGTGGCGGGACGAGGACGCCGACCCGCCCCGGCTGGTCTGTCAGGTGGGGTCGACGACGCTCTCCTACGACGCCCGGGTCGTCGAGGACCTCCACAGCTGGCTGCGTGAGCAGGGTGACTGGGTCCCGCTCGGAGCGGCCGACGAGAAGGCTCAGGCCGCCGACGGGACCGTCGAGGCGTGGGCGCGCTCCGCCGAGAACCCGCTCGGCGGGTGGTACGGCCTGCGCAAGGGCTACCGCGGCCGGGTCGGGATGTACCTCCCGCCCCTCCTCGAGGAGCTCGGCCTGGCCGAGGTCGAGCACAACCCGCGCAACAACCGGATGCGGGCGCGCTGACCTCACCCGCCGGCCGCGGCGTCTCGGCGGCCGGTGCGGCTCAGTCGGCTCAGACGGCCAGCGGGTCGCCCTTGCTGGGGTCCGGGGCATCGGCCGGGTCCAGCTCGCCGGTGATGTCGCGGTCGCGCCGGTCGACCCCGGTGATGAGGTGGAACGTCGCGCCGGCGATCGCCGCACCGATGATCGGAGCCACCCAGAAGAGCCAGAGCTGTCCGGGGGCGCCGTTGCCGTTGAAGAACGCGACACCTGTCGACCGCGCGGGGTTGACCGAGGTGTTCGAGATCGGGATCGAGACGAGGTGGATGAGGGTGAGCGCCAGGCCGATCCCCAGTGCTTCCCACCCCATGGGCGAGCGGCTGTCGGTGACGCCGAGGATGACATAGAGGAAGACCGCGGTGAGGAGCACCTCCGTGAGGAGCACCGCGATGAGGGAGTAGCCGCCGGGGGAGTGCGCGCCGTAGCCGTTGGCCGCCATGTGGCCGGTCGCGTCGAAGCCCGGCTTGCCCTTGGCGATCCCATAGAGAGCGGCCCCGGCGAGCAGGCCGCCGAGTACCTGGGCGAGCACGTAGCCCGGGACGTCCTTCCACGAGAACCGCTTGGCCACCGCGACCCCGACCGTCACCGCCGGGTTGAAGTGGGCTCCGGAGACGTGCCCCACGGCATACGCCATCGTCACGACGGTCAGGCCGAAGGCGAGGGCGACACCGACGAAGCCGATGCCGAGGTTGATGTTCGTGGCCAGGACATCGGTCGAGGTGAAGGTGGCGGCGAAGATCGCCGCCCCGCACCCGCCGAACACGAGCCAGAAGGTCCCGAGGAACTCGGCGCCGAGCCGCTGCGGCATGGTGTGCGTCGTCATGGCGCCATTGTGGCGGTGCGGCGGGCCTGATAGCGCGCTGAACGGCCACCGAATGCCACGGGGCCGGCTCAGTCCTCGGGCTGGTGCAGCCCCGCGAGGATCTCGTTGAACCGCGCCGACGGACGCATCACGGCGCTCGCCTTCGTCGGGTCGGGGCGGTAGTAGCCGCCGATGTCGGCAGGGGAGCCCTGGACGCCGATGAGGTCGGCGAGGATCTCGTCCTCGGCGGCCGTCAGCTCCGCCGCGACGGGGCCGAACGCCGCTGCCAGCTCGGCGTCCTCGCCCTGGCGGGCCAGCTCCTGGGCCCAGTACATCGCGAGGTAGGCGTGGCTGCCCCGGTTGTCGATGCCGCCCAGCCGCCGGGTCGGGGACTTGTTCTCGTTGAGCAGGGTCTCGGTCGCGGCGTCGAGGGTCTCGCCGAGGATCTTCGCGCGGGCGTTGCCGAACGCCTCGGCCTCGTGCCGCAGGCTCTCGGCGAGGGCCAGGAACTCGCCGAGGCTGTCCCATCGCAGGTAGTTCTCGGCGACGAGCTGCTGCACGTGCTTCGGTGCCGAACCGCCCGCGCCCGTCTCGAAGAGGCCACCGCCGTTCATGAGCGGGACGACGGACAGCATCTTCGCGCTGGTGCCGAGCTCGAGGATGGGGAACAGGTCGGTGAGGTAGTCGCGCAGGACGTTGCCGGTCACCGAGATGGTGTCCTCGCCGCGGCGGATCCGCTCGACCGAGAAGGTCGCCGCCTCGACCGGGGACATGATCTCGATCGTCAGGCCGTCGGTGTCGTGGTCGGTCAGGTAGGTCCGCACCTTCGCGGCGATCTCGCGGTCGTGGGCGCGCTCCGGGTCGAGCCAGAACACGGCCGGAGCGCCGGTGGCCCGGGCCCGGGTGACGGCCAGCTTGACCCAGTCGCGGATCGGGGCGTCCTTGGTCTGGCAGGCGCGCCAGATGTCGCCGGCCTCGACGTCGTGCGAGAGGAGGACCTCGCCCGCGGCGTTGACGACCTCGACCCGGCCGGCGGCGGGGATCTCGAAGGTCTTGTCGTGGCTGCCGTACTCCTCGGCCTTCTGGGCCATGAGACCGACGTTGGGCACCGAGCCCATCGTCGTCGGGTCGAACGCCCCGTGCGCGCGGCAGTCGTCGATGACGGCCTGGTAGACCCCGGCATACGAGCTGTCGGGGATGACCGCGAGGGTGTCGCCCTCCTGGCCGTCCGGACCCCACATGTGGCCGGAGGTGCGGATCATGGCCGGCATCGAGGCGTCGACGATGACGTCGCTCGGGACGTGCAGGTTGGTGATGCCCTTGTCGGAGTTGACCATCGCCAGCCGCGGTCCGGCGGCCAGGCCGGCCTCGAAGGCGGCCTTGATCTCGGCACGGTGGGGCAGGGCGTCGAGGCCCGCGAGGATGGAGCCGAGGCCGTTGTTGGCCGACAGGCCGGCTGCCGCGAGGTCGTCGCCGTATGCCGCGAAGACGTCGGGGAAGAAGGCCCGGACGACGTGGCCGAAGATGACCGGGTCGGACACCTTCATCATCGTGGCCTTGAGGTGCACCGAGAAGAGGACGTCCTCCTGGGCGGCCCGCGCGATCTGGGCGGCGAGGAAGGCGTCGAGAGCGGCGGCCCGCAGGACCGTCGCGTCGACGACCTCACCGGCGAGGACCGGGAGGCTCTGCTTGAGCACGGTCGTCGACCCGTCGGTCGCGACGAGGCGGATGGTCAGGACGTCGTCGCTGGGCAGGACGACCGAGCGCTCGTTGGCCCGGAAGTCGTCGGCGCCCATGGTGGCGACGTTGGTGCGCGACCGGTCCGACCAGGCGCCCATCGAGTGCGGGTGGCTGCGGGCGTAGTTCTTCACGGCCGACGGGGCCCGGCGGTCGGAGTTGCCCTCGCGCAGGACCGGGTTGACGGCGCTGCCCTTCACCCGGTCGTAGCGGGCCCGGACCTCGCGCTCCTGCTCGCTCTGCGGGGCCTCGGGGTAGTCCGGCAGGGCGTAGCCGGCGGCCTGCAGCTCGGCGATGGCCGCCAGGAGCTGGGGCATCGAGGCCGAGATGTTCGGCAGCTTGATGATGTTCGCCTCGGGCGTCTGGGCCAGCTCGCCGAGCTCGGTCAGCGCGTCACCGATGCGCTGGTCCTCGGCGAGGTACTCCGGGAAGAGGGCGATGATCCGCCCGGCGAGCGAGATGTCGCGCGTCTCGACGGCGACGCCGGCGGTGCCGGCGAAGGCCTCGATGACGGGGAGGAAGGAGTACGTCGCGAGCAGCGGCGCCTCGTCGGTCAGCGTGTAGATGATCGAGGCCATGACAGCTCCGGGGTCGAGGGGGGTGGGTTGGAACGAAGGTATCTTGATATCAAGAGAAATGGTAGCGGGCCGGTCCGGCGGTCCGCGATCCGGGTCAGACCCGGGCGGCGCGACGGACGAAGTCGGCGAGGTCGCGGCTCTGCTGGACCCGGCTCGGCTCGTGGGCGTACATCATGTGCCCGGCCTCGTAGAACCGGTGCTCGATGTTGCCGAGCAGCGCCGCCGGCACCGGAAGGTGGGCGAACACGTCCTGGGCGCCGTAGTACGGGGTCGCCCCGTCGAGGTAGCCCGAGGCCACATGGACGAGCAGGTGCGGGTTGGCTCTCATGGCGCGGGCCAGCCGGGCCGAGACGTCGACCGGCTTGGCCTCGAACTCCTTGAAGGACCACTCCTCCGCGGCGGTCATGGACAGCTGGGTGTAGGCGAGGTCGCTGGCGTAGCCGAGCTCGCCCCGGACGTAGTGGTTCCAGGCCGCGGCATACGAGCCGGAGAGGGCGTCGTGGGAGGGGTCGGTGTCGGCGATCTCGGCGTTGCCCGCCGAGAGGGGACCGGTGAAGCGGGAGTCGAGACGGCCGACGACCAGGCCCCGGTCGCGGAGCAGCTCGGCGTAGAAGCGTTGGTGCTCGATCCGCAGGTCGGCCCGGTCGACCCAGCTCTCGTGCAGACCGGTCAGCCGGGCCAGGGTCGCGACGGCCTCGGCGCGCTCCGCCGGGGTCAGCCGATGGCCCCGGGCGAGCGCCCACGGGTAGTCGCGGTCGGCATACGCCTCGGCCTCCGCGAGCACCGCGGCGAGGGAGCGACGGCCCTGCTTGCCGTGGTAGTGGGCGATGGCGGCATACGTGGGCAGGAAGTCGACGGACGCCCGGTCGTTGCGGAACTCGAAGTCGAGGGTGGCGAAGTCGAGGACCGAGGAGATGAGCATGACCCCGTTGAGGTACATGCCGTGGGTGCTCTGGAGGTGGTCGGCGAGGGCGGCGGCCCGCGTCGTGCCGTAGGACTCGCCGATGACGAACTTCGGGCTGAGCCAGCGGCCCTCGCGGGTCGTCCACAGCCGGATCAGCTCGCCGACCGACGCGATGTCGGCGGTGAAGCCGTGGTAGTCCTTCGGCTTGCCACCCTCGACGGTGCGCGAGAACCCCGTGGACACCGGGTCGATGAAGACGAGGTCCGAGACGGCGAGGAGCGACTCGGGGTTGTCGAGGAGGCCGTAGGGCGGCGGCGTGAGGGCTCCCGCGTCCCCGGAGTCGACCCGGCGCGGACCGAGGAGGCCGAGATGGAGCCAGACCGAGCTCGAGCCGGGTCCGCCGTTGAAGGCGAAGGTGACCGGGCGGGCCGGGTCGGGGGTCGCGTCCTTGCCCTGCCGGCCCGGGGTCTCGACGACGTAGGCCGTCATCGACATCTCGGCCTTCGGCGTCAGCCCGCTGAAGACCCCGTCGGCATGGGTCTCCTCGCGCAGCACGACCCGGCCCGTGGTGGCCCGGTAGTGCAGGGTGCGCCGGCCGACCTTGAGGGTATGCCGCGTCGTGACGAGGTCGTCCGCCGGTGGGGCGGGTGCGGTGCTCGGGGCGGTCGAGGTGGCCTTGGCGGCGTTCGGGGTGGGCGCGTCCGTCGAGGGGTTCGGGGTGGGCGTGGTGGTCGGGGTGGGCGTGGTCCCCTTCTCGTCAGCCATACCGGCCACCCTAGTGTTCTCCCGTGCGGGTCATCACGGCGAACGTCAACGGCATCCGCGCGACCGCTCGGCGCGGTGGGTTGGCCTGGCTCGCGGCCCAGGACGCCGACGTCATCACCCTGCAGGAGGTCCGGGCGAGCGAGGCCCAGCTGCGGGCGGCCCTCGACGAGGGCGGCTTCGCCGGCTGGCACGTGGCGCATGCGCCGTCCGGGCTGCCCGGCCGGGCGGGGGTCGCCGTGCTCAGCCGGGCCGAGCCCACCGCGGTGCGAGTCGGGGTCGGGGCCGCGGAGTTCGCCGACTCCGGCCGGTGGGTCGAGGTCGACGTGCCGGGGGACGTGCACGCCACGGTGACCGTCGCGTCGGTCTACGTCCACACCGGCGAGGCGGGAACCGTCCGGCAGGAGGAGAAGCTGCGGTTCCTCGAGGCGGCCACCGCCCGGGTCGCGGCGTGGTCGGCGGACCGCTCGGCCGCCGTGCTGACCGGGGACCTCAACATCGCCCACCGCGACGAGGACCTGAAGAACTGGAAGGGCAACCGGGGCAAGGCCGGCGTCCTCCCCGAGGAGCGGGCGATGCTCGACCGGTGGGTCGACGAGCTCGGCCTCGTCGACGTCCATCGCAGGCTGGCCGGGCCCGGCCCGGGGCCCTACACGTGGTGGACCTGGCGCGGGCAGGCCTTCGACACCGATGCGGGGTGGCGGATCGACTACCACCTCGCCACCGAGTCCCTCGCCGCGACCGCGGTGCGGGCCGAGGTGGGGCGGGCCGCGGCATACGCGCTGCGGTGGAGCGACCACGCGCCGGTGACCGTGGACTACGCGGGCTGACCGCGCGCGACCGGGTCGGCGCGGCTCGGGCCGACGTGGTCCGGTCGGCGCGGCTCGGGTCGGCGTGGCTGGCCCGTCGACGGACAGGGTGCTGCCGTCGGACCGGGTTGCAACACCCCCGTGGTGCACGAACCTCTGCTAGCAGAACTTCGTGCAGGGGCGGGCAGGGGCGCGGCGATGCCCGGCCGGTCGGGCCCGGCAGGGGGCGGGAAAGGGCGGTCGGGGGACCCTCCGGGGGATGCCAGAATGGGCGGCATGTCTGCCCAGCCGCGCCCCGCCTCGACGCGCCGCATCCTGTCCGGGATGCAGCCGACGAGCGACAGCCTCCACCTCGGGAACTACCTCGGCGCGCTGGTCAACTGGGTCGGTCTGCAGGACGACTTCGACGCGTACTACTTCGTCGCCGACCTGCACGCCCTCACCGTGCCGACCGACCCCGAGGTGCTGCGTCACCGCACCCGGGTGACAGCGGCCCAGTTCATCGCGGGCGGGGTCGACCCGGCGCGCTCGGCGGTCTTCTGCCAGAGCCACGTGCCCGCCCACCTCGAGCTCGCCTGGTTCCTGTCCTGCCAGACGGCGATGGGCGAGATGAACCGGATGACGCAGTACAAGGACAAGGTCGCCAAGGGGCAGAACGCCAACGTCGGGCTGTTCACCTACCCGGTGCTCATGGCCGCCGACATCCTCATCTACGACGCGGCCTACGTCCCGGTCGGGGAGGACCAGCGCCAGCACCTCGAGATCACCCGCGACCTCGCCGAGCGGGTCAATGCCCGCTACGGCGACCTGCTCACCGTGCCCGAGCCGTACATCCTCAAGGAGTCGGCCAAGATCATGGACCTGCAGGAGCCGACCTCGAAGATGTCCGGGTCGACCTCGGCGGACAAGGGCCTGATCCTCCTCAGCGACGACGCCACGCGGATCGCCAAGAAGATCCGCTCCGCGGTCACCGACACCGACGGCGAGATCCGCTACGACCCCGATACCAAGGCGGGGGTCTCGAACCTCCTCGTCATCCACTCGGTGCTCTCCGGCCGGACGATCGCCGAGCTCGAGGGCGACTTCGCCGGCCGCGGCTACGGCGACCTCAAGAAGGAGGTGGCCGAGGTCGTCGTCGAGGCGGTGACGCCCTTCAAGGACCGGATGGAGGAGCTGCTCGGCGACCCGGCCGAGCTCGACCGCATCCTGGCGGAGGGGGCGGCCCGGGCCGTGGACGTGGCGCAGGCCACCGTCTCCCGCGTCTACGCGGCGGTAGGTCTGCTCCCGCCGCTCCCGCCCGTGAAGTAGGGTGAGCGGCCATGGGCACCTTCGGCGTTGCCATCACGGTTCCCGAGCCGTTCGGCTCGGCCCTGCAGGCCCATCGCGCCGACTTCGGTGACCCGCTGGCCGAGGCGATCCCTCCCCATGTGACGCTCCTCCCCCCGACCGTCGTGCCCACGGCCGAGGTCGCCCGCTTCGAGGAGCACCTGAGTCGCCTCGCGGCCGAGGTCGCGCCCTTCCTCATGCGGCTGGCCGGCACGGGGACCTTCCGCCCGGTGAGCCCGGTCGTCTTCGTCCAGGTCTCCCGCGGCATACCCGAGTGCGAGCTGCTCGAGTCGGCGATCCGCTCCGGCCCCGTCGAGCGCGACCTCGAGTTCAACTACCACCCGCACGTCACGGTCGCCCACCACCTCGACGACGCGGCGCTCGATGTCGCCTTCGCCTCGCTGGGCGACTTCGCGTGCGAGTTCGAGGTCGGCGGGGTCGACCTCTACGAACATGGCCTCGACGGGGTGTGGCGGGTCGTGCGTACCTTCCCCCTGCGCGGGTATGCCGCGGCGCACCGCAGCGGGTCGGCCTCGCTGAGCCGCGACGGCCACTGACCGACGCACTGACCACCCGCTGGCCCGCCGGCCACCGCAACCACCTGCCGGCGTCGGTCAGCGGTGCCGAGCCCGCCGGGCCCGGCCGGCCAGGGCGCCGAGGCCCCCGAGGAGCGCCAGCCCGGCGACGACGAGCCCGCCGGTCCGCAGCGGCGTGGTCCACGAGGCCGGCACCTCGAGGGCGATGAGCGGGCCGTGGTCGCCGGCGCCGGCGGTCACGGTGGCACCGGTCCGGCCGGCCGCGGGACGCGCCCCAGCGGCAGCCGCCGACGCGGCGGACGGGGCCACCGGGACCTCGCCGGGGTCGACGAGACGGCCCACCGGGGTGACCCGGGCGCCGTAGCGGAACGCCCAGTCGAGGAGCTTGGGCGGGTCGGCCCATCCGTAGTCGACGCTGTGCATCTCGGCGACGAGGTAGGTGCGCCCGTTGCGGGTGGCGGCGGCGATGTTGGTCCGCTGGGCCGCCTCGGTGAAGCCGTTCTTGACCCCGATCGTGCCCGGGTAGGTCCACAGCAGCTGGTTGTGGTTCTGGATCTGGTAGGAGCGTGGACCGGTCCACGAGGGGGAGGGATGGCCCGGGCTCGGTGACGGGGGCGCCATCGGGAACCGGGCGGTCCGCTGGGTCGAGTAGCCCCGGAAGGCGGGGTCGGCGAGGGCCGCCCGGCCCAGGAGCGCCAGGTCGTAGGCGCTGGAGGTCTGGCCGGGCGCGTCGAGACCGGCGGGGTCGCCGATGTGGGTGTCGTGGGCGCCGAGGTGCGCGGCGAGGGCGTTCATCTCGGCCAGGGTCTCGGCCCGTCCGCCGTTGAGGTCCGCCAGGGCGTAGGCGGCGTCGTTCGCCGAGGCCATGAGCATCGCGAGGAAGAGCTGGCGGGCCGAGTAGGTCATCCCGGCGACGAGGCCGACCCGGGTGCCGTCGGCATGCGCCTCGGCGCTCGTCACGACGTGGGTGCGGGTGGGCGCGACCCGGGGCAGGAGGGTCAGGGCGGTGAGCACCTTGGCCGTGCTCGCCGGCAGGAGCCGGGCGTGCGGGGCCTTGGCGGCGAGAACCTCACCGGTGTCGGCGTCGGCGATGACCCACGAGACGTCGCGGACGGCCGGGGGTGCGGGGACCCCGGCGGGGAGGTCGGCGATGACCCCCATCCCGGCCAGCCGGGGGCCCCCGACCGCGAGGGCCGGGTCGATGACCTCGGTCGGGGTCGGCAGGGTCGGCCTGGGGGTCCCCGCGCCGAGGGCGGCGGAGGGCGCGAGCGCCAGGGCGAGGAGCAGCGCGCCGAGGACGGGACCGACGACGAGGCCGAGCCGGGCGCGGCGGTGCGGACGCGGCATACCGGCGCTCCTCCCTGGCTCACGACGCCGGCGGCAACGCTACGTCATGGGGCCGAGGCCTCCCGGACGCGGCACGCTGCGGGCGGTACTCTCGCGCCATGACCGCCGTCGCCGGCTTCTGGGCCGTCGTTCCCGCCGGTGGGGCCGGCACCCGACTGTGGCCGATGAGCCGGGCGGCGTCGCCGAAGTTCCTCCAGGACCTCACCGGGTCGGGAGAGAGCCTGCTCCAGGCCGCCGTCCGCCGGGTCGTGGGTCTGGCCGACGGCCGGGTCCTCGTCGTGACGGGGGTGGCGCACGCCGCGGCGGTGCGGGACCAGCTCCCGCAGCTGCCCGGCGAGTGGGTCGTCGCCGAGCCCGCCCCCCGCGACTCGATGGCCGCGATCGGCCTCGCCGCCGCCCTGGTCGAGCGTGAGGACCCCGACGCCGTCATCGGCTCGTTCGCCGCCGACCACGTCATCCCCGACGAGGAGGCCTTCCACCGGGCGGTGCGCGAGGCCGTGGCCGTCGCCGCGGCGGGTGACCTGGTGACGATCGGCATCGCGCCCACCGGGCCGGCGACCGGGTTCGGCTACATCCGCGCGGGCGTGCCCCTGCCCGGTTTCGCCACCGCGCGCCGGGTCGAGGAGTTCGTCGAGAAGCCCGACCTGGACACCGCCCGCCGCTACGTGGCCTCGGGAAGCTACCGCTGGAACGCCGGCATGTTCGTATGCCGCGCTGCCGGTCTGCTCGACCTGCTCCACACGTGGCACCCGGCCCTGGCCGACGCCCTGCGCTCCGTCGCGGCGGACCCCGGGCTGCTGCCTGAGGTGTGGCCCGCGCTGCAGCGCATCTCGATCGACCACGCGGTCGCCGAGCCGGCCGCCGACGCCGGACGGGTGGCGGTCGTGCCGGGCGAGTTCGGCTGGGACGACGTCGGCGACTTCGCCAGCCTCGGCGACCTTCTCGCGCACGACGACGGCACCCCGGTCGTGGTGGGCGACCCGGCCCGGGTCCTGGCGCGGGACGCGAGCGGTCTGGTCGTCCCGGCCTCCGGGCGCACGGTCGTCGTCCTCGGCCTCGACGACGTCGTCGTCGTCGACACCGACGACGCCCTCCTCGTCACGACGCGCGACCGGGCCCAGGACGTCAAGGCCGTCGTCGACGCCCTGCGTGCGGCCGGTCGGACCGAGCTGCTCTGAGCCGGCGGCGGGGCCGGCTCAGCCGACGTCGCGGCGCCGGAAGGCCAGCGCCCCCGCGAGGGCGGCCAGCAGGGCCAGGAAGGTCATGACGAGCGACGGCGTCGCGGCGAAGCTGCCCCCCGGCAGCTGTGAGACGTGGACGTACGGCGAGACGTCGATGAGCCACTGGGGAAGGTTCATCAGGGCGCCGAACTCTCCCAGGAGGAAGGCCACGGCGAGCAGGCCCCACCCGAAGGGCGCCCACCGTCCGGCGAGGCCGAACAGCAGCAGGGTGAGCGCGATGATGAGCCAGACGGCGGGCAGCGTGGCGAGCGACGCGGCGACGAGGGCGCCGACACCTGGGGCGCTCGCGTCGAGCCGGTGGCCGACGAGCCCCGCCACGGCGCCGACGAGGACCATCACCCACAGGGGCAGGAGCAGCGCGGCCGTCGCATGCGAGACGTAGAACCGGCGCCGTGAGGTCGGCCCGGCGAGGAGGACCTCGGCGTGGGTCGCCCGCTCCTCGGCCGCCATCCGCAGGGCCGCGGAGATGCCTGCCGCCGTCGCGGCCGCGGCGGCGAAGCGCAGCTCGGTCGAGAAGAAGATGTCCTCCAGGGTGCCGGCGCTTCCCCCGAGGGACTGCAGCATCCGAGCCACGGCCGGGTTGGTCGTCAGGGCCGAGATCGACGACACGAGGTTGCCGAGGACCCCGGCGAGCACCACCGCGAGGACGGTCCAGCCGATGACGCTCGGCCGGTTCAGCCGCCAGGACAGGCCGGCGGGGGAGCCGAGGAGGCGCCCGGCCCGGGGCGTGCCGGGCCGTCCGGCGAGCAGGCCGGCGCCGAGGTCCCGCCGCTCCAGGAGGGCGAAGGCCACCGCGACGAGGGCCGCGGCGAGGGCGGCCGCCGGCAGGAGCAGCCAGCTCCGGTTGGCGCCGTAGGCGGAGACCTTGATCGACCAACCGAGCGGGGAGACCCACGACAGGGCTCGGCCGGCGTCGGTCGTCGCCGCATCGCCCATGGCCCGCAGGATGTAGGCGGCGGCGAGGACGCCGAAGGAGATGCCGGCGCAGCCACGGGCGGTCGTCGTCAGCTGGGCGGCCACGGCCGTGACGCCCACCATGAACAGCCCGGACACCATCCACGCGACGCCGAGGGCGAGCGAGCCGACCGGGTCCATGCCGATGCCCGCCAGGCCGATGGTCGACAGCAGCGAGATGCCGACGACGGTGAGGGTCGACAGGAGGATCGCCGCGGTGAGCGGGGCCCACCGGCCGACGCTGCCCGAGCCGAGGAGCTCGAAGCGCCCCTCCTCCTCCTCGGTGCGGGTGTGCCGACGGACCACGGCATACGCGAGGATGCCGAGCCCGACCGCACCGAGCATGACGGTCTTGATGACGGCCAGCGCATCGGGGGTCATGGCCGCGACGGGACCGTAGAGCGCGGTGACCGCCGGGTTGCTGAACAGCTCGGCGACCCCCGCCTCGACCGCGGAGGCCGTCGGGTAGAGGTCGAGCGTGGCCTTGGCCGAGCCGACCGACAGGACGGTGAGCCCGAGGGCGCTCGCGGGGATGAGGATGCGGTCACGGCGCCAGGCCAGCCGCAGCAGCGCCAGCGTGCCGGTCAGCTCGCTGCGGACGAGCGGCCCGGAGTGGACGGCGGTCGACGCGGACATCTCAGGCCTCGCTGGGTACCGGCGCCTCGTGCGCCTCGTCGTGGTAGCGCTCGAGGAAGAGCTCCTCGAGGGTGGGCGGCTGGACGGTCAGGCCGGTGATCCCGGCCCCGTCGAGCCGGGCGATGGCCGGCCCGATCTCGGCCGCGTCGACGGCGAAGTGCACCTCGCCGTCGGTGGCCCGGGGGTCGTGCACGCCGGGCCAGGAGGCCAGCTCGGTGACCGCGAGGGGCCGGCTCACGGTGGCCCGCACGGTGGTCCTCGTGAGGTGCCGCAGCTCGTCGAGCGACCCGCTGTCGACGATGACCCCGGTGCGGACGATGCTCACCCGGTCGCAGGCCTTCTCGACCTCGCTGAGCATGTGGCTCGACAGCAGCACGGTGCGGCCCTGGTCCCGGACCCGGGCGAGCTCGCGCTGGAAGATGTTCTCCATGAGCGGGTCCAGCCCCGCGGTGGGCTCGTCGAGGACGAGGAGCGGTGCGTCGGAGGCGAGGGCGGCGACGAGGGCGACCTTCTGCCGGTTGCCCTTGGAGTAGGAGCGGCCCTTCTTGGTGGGGTCGAGCTCGAAGGCCTCGAGGAGATCGGCCCGTCGGGTCTCGTCGATGCCGCCGCGCAGCCGGGCCAGCAGGTCGATGACCTCGCCACCGGTGAGGTTGGGCCAGAGGACGACGTCGCCGGGCACGTAGGCGACCCGGCGGTGCAGCTCCGTCGCATCACGCCACGGGTCGCCGCCGAGCAGGGTCGCGGTGCCGCCGTCGGCCCGTAGCAGCCCGAGGAGGATGCGGATCGTCGTCGACTTCCCGGCGCCGTTGGGCCCGAGGAAGCCGTGGATCTCGCCCTCCCGCACGGTCAGGTCGAGCCCGTCGAGGGCGATGGTAGGGCCGAAGGACTTGCGCAGTCCCGACGTGACGATGACATCAGCCATGACCCCCACCCTACACTGTGTTCAGAAATCTCTGAATGTTGTAAAGTTCCGATATGGCCGGTCCGGACTCCAGCGACGTCGTCCGCTTCGTCGACCGGCTCGGCGGGGCACTGGCCAGCGCGGGTATGCCGCTCCAGCCCTCGCGCGCCTTCGCCGCGCTGCTCGCCGCCGAGTCCGGACGGCTCACCTCCGCCGAGCTCGCCGAGGGCCTCGAGATCAGCCCCTCGGCCGTGTCCGGCGCCGTCGGCTACCTCTCCCAGCTCGGGCTGATCCGGCGTGAGCGGCAACGCGGGACGCGGCGCGACGTCTACATCGTCGCCGACGACGCCTGGCACGACATGATGCTCAACACGGACCAGATCTACGCCCCCATCGTCGCCGCCCTCGCCGACGGCGCCGAGTCGATCACCCAGCGGCCCCACGCCCAGGCCCGGATCGCCCTCAGCCTGGAGTTCCTCCGCTTCGTCAGCGTCGAGGTGTCGGGGATCGTCGAGCGCTGGGAGGCACACCGTAAGGCCCTCGAGGACGGCACGGCCCGGGCCGAGACCGCGTGAGGGCTGCTGCACCGGTCCGCCGGTGGCCGCGACCGGCCGGCGGTAAGGTGAGGCTGAGATGACCGAGGACTCCTTGCTCGCCGGGCTGCGCGCCGGCGTCGCGGCGATCGCCGACGACCTCATCGCGCTGCGCCACGACCTGCACGCCCACCCCGAGCTCTCCCGCGAGGAGCTGCGCACGACGGCCCTCGTCGCCGAGCGGCTCGAGGCCGCCGGTGTCGCCGTCCGCCGGCTCCCCAGCACCGGGCTCGTCGCCGACCTCGGCGCCGAGCAGGCGGCATACCGGGTCGCCCTGCGGGCCGACCTCGACGCCCTGCCGGTCCGCGAGCGGACCCAGCTGCCCTTCTCATCGGGCAGCGACGGGGTGTGCCATGCCTGCGGCCACGACGTGCACACGGCGGGCCTGCTCGGCGCGCTCCTCGCGCTCCAGGCGAACGAGGCCGGGCTGCGCGAGCGGGGGATCGCCGTGCGCGCGATCTTCCAGGCGGCCGAGGAGATCATCCCCGGCGGCGCCCACGACGCCATCGCCCACGGGGCGATGAACGACGTCGACGTCGTCTTCGCGGTCCACGCCGACCCGAGCATCGACGTCGGCCAGGTCGGCCTGCGCGAGGGTCCGCTCACCGCGGCGAGCGACCACCTGCGCGTCTTCCTCCACGGCAAGGGCGGGCACACGTCCCGTCCGCAGCTGACCCAGGACCTCACCTACGCCCTGGCCAAGGTCGTCACCGACGTCCCGGCCGTCCTCTCCCGCCGACTCGACCCCCGGGCCGGCGCCTCCCTCGTGTGGGGCACGATCCACGCCGGGAAGGCCGCCAACGTCATCCCGAGCAGCGGCGAGTGCAGCGGCACCCTGCGGATGCTCGACGCCAACGCCTGGCTCACCATCGGGCCGCTGCTCGAGGAGATCGTCAGCGACGTCGTGACCCCGTATGCCGTCGACGTCCGCCTCGAGCGGGTCAAGGGGGTGCCGCCCGTCGTCAACCAGGGCGACGCCGTCGAGGCCCTGCGTCAGGCGGCCCTCGGCGTCGGCCTCGCTCCCGTCGGGACGCCCCAGTCGCTCGGCGGCGAGGACTTCTCGTGGTACCTCGCCCACGCGCCCGGGGCGATGGCCCGGCTCGGGACCCGGACCCCGGGCGGGCCCACCTACGACCTCCACCAGGGCGACCTCGTCGTCGACGACCGGGCCGTCCTCGCCGGTGCGACCCTGCTCTCCGCCGTCGTCGTCTCGGACCGGGTCAAGGTCGATGCCGAGCCACCCCCGCGCCGGAAGGAACGCCGTGACTGACCGCCCCGAGGTCGACTGGGAGGCGCTGCACCGGGCCGCCGTCGACATGCTCGCGCACGCCTACGCGCCCTACTCGAACTACCCCGTCGGCGTGGCCGGACTCGTCGACGACGGCCGCCAGGTCTCGGGCTGCAACGTCGAGAACGCCGCCTACGGCGTCGGCCTCTGCGCCGAGTGCGGCATGGTCAGCGAGCTGCACGCCACCGGTGGCGGACGGCTCGTCGCCGTGTGGTGCGTCGACCACGCCGGAGCACCGCTCATGCCCTGCGGACGGTGTCGGCAGCTGCTGTGGGAGAACGGCGGCCCCGATTGCCTGCTCATGACGCCCGAGGGAGTGCTGCCGATGAGCCAGGTGCTGCCCCAGGCGTTCGGCCCCGACAACCTGCGCTGACCCGCCGGCCCGGGGTGCGTCGGGACGGCTCCCGGGATCTGTGATGATGGCTCCCGTGAGCGAAGCCTTCGACGCCGTCGACGTCATCATCGCCAAGCGGGACCGGGCGGAGCTGAGCGACGCCCAGATCGACTGGGTCATCGACGCCTACACCCGCGGCGTCGTCGCCGACGAGCAGATGAGCTCGCTGGCCATGGCGATCCTCCTCAACGGGATGAGCCGGCGCGAGATCGCCCGCTGGACCGACGCGATGATCCGCAGCGGGGAGCGGATGGACTTCTCCGCGCTGGGCCGGCCCACCGCCGACAAGCACTCGACCGGAGGCGTCGGCGACAAGATCACCCTGCCCCTCGCCCCGCTCGTCTCGGTCTTCGGGGTCGCCGTCCCGCAGCTGTCGGGGCGCGGCCTGGGGCACACCGGAGGGACGCTCGACAAGCTCGAGTCGGTGCCGGGCTGGCGGGCCGGGCTCAGCACCGAGGAGATGCTCGCCCAGCTCGCCGACGTCGGCGCGGTCATCTGCGCCGCGGGCTCCGGGCTCGCGCCGGCCGACAAGCGGCTCTATGCGCTGCGTGACGTCACCGGCACCGTCGAGGCCATCCCGCTCATCGCCAGCTCGATCATGAGCAAGAAGATCGCCGAGGGGACCGGTGCGCTCGTCCTCGACGTCAAGGTGGGCACCGGTGCGTTCATGAAGACGACCGAGCGGGCCCGCGAGCTCGCCGAGACGATGGTGGCCCTCGGCACCGACGCGGGGGTGCGCACCGTCGCCCTCCTCACCGGCATGGACACCCCGCTGGGCCTGACAGCCGGCAACGCGCTCGAGGTCCGCGAGTCCGTCGACGTGCTCGCCGGCGGTGGCCCCGCCGACGTCGTCGAGCTGACCGTCGCCCTCGCCCGGGAGATGCTCGCGGCGGCGGGCCGCGACGGCGAGGACGTCGCCGCGGCCCTCGCCGACGGCCGGGCCATGGACGCCTGGCGGCGGATGATCCGGGCCCAGGGCGGCGACCCCGACGCGCCGCTGCCGGTGGCCCGGCATACCCACGAGATCCTCGCCGCCGACGACGGCGTGGTGACGACGATGGACGCGTATGCCGTCGGCATCGCCGCGTGGCGGCTCGGCGCCGGTCGGGCCCGCAAGGAGGACCCGGTGCAGGCCGGGGCCGGGATCGAGCTGCACGCCAAGCCGGGTGCGGTCGTCCGCCGGGGGGAGCGGCTGATGACCCTGCACACCGACACCCCCGAGCGCTTCGAGCGCGCCGAGGCGGCCCTCACAGACGCCGTCACCATCGCCCCCGAGGGCTCCCGCCCCACCATCGCCCCGCTCGTCATCGACAGGATCGCGTGACATGACCGTGCCCACCGCAGAGCAGATCGTCCGCGCCCCCAAGGCGCTCCTACACGACCACCTCGACGGCGGGGTGCGGCCCCGGACGATCATCGAGCTCGCCGAGGAGGGCGGCTACGACGGGCTACCCACCACCGATCCCGCCGAGCTGGCGGCCTGGTTCCGCGACAGCGCCGACTCCGGCTCCCTCGAGCGCTACCTCGAGACCTTCACGCACACCATCGCCGTCATGCAGACCCGCGAGCAGCTCCACCGCGTCGCGCGCGAGTGCGCCCTCGACCTCGCGGCCGACGGGGTCGTCTACGCCGAGTCCCGCTTCGCCCCCGAGCTGCACATCGAGCAGGGCCTCTCGCTCGAGGAGGTCGTCGAGGCGGTCAACGCCGGCTTCCGTGACGGCGAGGCCGAGGCGGCCGCTGCGGGGACCCCGATCCGGGTGACGACCCTGCTGACGGCCATGCGGCACGCGGCGATGAGCACCGAGATCGCCCGGCTCGCGGTCCGCTACCGGCACGAGGGGGTGTCCGGCTTCGACATCGCCGGGGCCGAGGCGGGCTTCCCGCCGAGCCGCCACCTCGACGCGTTCGAGTACCTCCGCCGCGAGAACGCCCACTTCACGATCCACGCCGGTGAGGCGTTCGGGCTCCCCAGCATCTGGGAGGCGATCCAGTGGTGCGGCGCCGACCGGCTCGGCCACGGGGTGCGGATCGTCGACGACATCACCGTCGACGGCTTCCCCGCCACCGACGACGTCGCGGGCGCGCTGACCGCCGACCCGGCCTCGGTCGACCTCGGCCTGCTCGCGGCATACGTCCGCGACCGCCGGATCCCGCTCGAGATGTGCCCGAGCAGCAACGTCCAGACCGGCGCCGCCGCGTCGGTGGCGCTGCACCCGATCACCCTGCTCAAGGGGCTGCGGTTCCGGGTGACCGTCAACACCGACAACCGGCTGATGAGCGGGACGACGATGAGCCGCGAGATGGGCCTGCTCGTCGAGGAGGCCGGGTGGACGCTCGAGGACCTGCGGTGGGTGACGATCAACGCGATGAAGTCCGCGTTCATCCCCTTCGACGAGCGGCTCGCGATCATCGACGACGTCGTCAAGCCCGGGTATGCCGCGCTCGGCCTCAGCTGAGTAGGTCCGGCGGCAGGAGCGCCTCGCGCCGCTGCTCCTCGCGCCAGAGGCGGTCGAGGTCGCGCCGACGCCGGTCCGCGATGACCGCCGCCAGCACGTACTCGGGGTGGAAGCCGGCCGGCGGCTGAGGAGAGACGTAGGGCAGGGTGGCGCCGAGGAGCTGCATGCCCAGCTCGTAGCGAGCCCGGGGCGTCAGGGTCGGCGCCCGCCCCAGGAACTGGCGGATCGCGATGGCCAGCCCCGGGGGCAGGGTCGCCAGGTCGGCGGCGGCGGCCCACCCCGCGAGGGGCGGCGGCATGACGGGTGGGGGGACGAGCCGCATCCGGGCGCGCTGGTTGACGACGTAGGTCCCGGCCGCCATGTCCCCGAGCCGCTTGGCGCGGGGGTGGACCAGGCTCGCGACGAGGGCCGGCGCCCCGACGAGGAGGTAGATCTCGACCCAGCCCACGAGGGCGCGGGTCAGCGCGTGCCGGCCGGTGATCGGGCCGCCGTCGTCGCGGACGACCCGTAGCCCGAGGGCCAGCTTGCCGAGGGTGCGGCCCCGGGTGGCCGTCTCGAGGGCGGCGGGCAGGCCGACGAAGATCGCGACGACCACGACGATCGAGAACGTCCGGGCGACGGCCTCGGACATCGCCGCGGTGAGGACGGGCAGGACCAGGCTGGCCCCGATGAGCAGCGCCACGACGACGATGATGTCGATGAGTCCGGAGCCGGCGCGGCTCAGCACCGAGGCGACGGGCAGCTCGACGGCGACGCCCTCACCGGTCACGACGTCGTCGGACGCGTAGCTCCGGTAGGCCGCCGAAGGCGTCGCGTCGCTCACTCCCGCAGCATAGGGTGAGCCCGTGGATCTCGATGCCTATGTCGCGGCACACCACATGCAGTGGACCCGCCTGGAGCAGCTGGTCGGCAAGCGGCGGCTGACCGGTGCCGAGGCCGACGAGCTCCTTGACCTCTACCAGCGCGCCTCGACCCACCTGTCCGTCGTGCGCTCCGCGAGCCCCGACCCCTCCGTCGTCACGTACCTGTCCACGCTCCTCTCGCGGGCCCGGCTGTCGGCGGGCGGGCGGCATACCTCCACCTGGGCCGACCTCGCGCGGTTCTTCACCCGGACCTTCCCGGGCGCGTTGTACCGGCTGCGCCGCTGGTGGGTGAGCACGGCCCTGGCCGGCGTCGTCGTCGCGGTGCTAGTGGCGGCCTGGACGCTCGCGCATCCGCAGGTCTACACCTCGGTGCTCACCCCCGAGGAGATCAACGCCTATGTGGGGACCGACTTCCAGCACTACTACTCGGAGTTCGCCCATCACGAGTTCGCGACGATGGTCTGGGTGAACAACGCGTGGGTGTCGGCGCAGGCCATCGCGTTCGGGGTGCTCGGGCTGCCGGTGCTCTATCTGCTCTACGGGAACGTCGCCAACGTGGGCGTGGCCGCCGCCTTGATGATCTCCCACGGGCGGACGGGGCTGTTCTTCGGGCTGATCCTCCCGCACGGGCTGCTCGAGCTGACCGCGGTCTTCATCGCCGGAGCGGTGGGGCTGAGGCTGTTCTGGTCGTGGATCGAGCCGGGGCCCCGGACCCGGTTGCAGTCCTTCGCCGCCGAGGGGCGCACCGCCGTGGGGATCGCCCTCGGGCTGGCCGCGGTGCTGCTCGTCAGCGGCCTGATCGAGGGCTTCGTCACGCCGTCCGACCTGCCGACCGCCGTCCGGATCGGGATCGGCGTCGTCGTCGAGTCGGCGTTCCTGGCGTACGTGTTCGTCCTCGGGCGGCGGGCCGTCCTCGAGGGTGAGACCGGCGACGTGACTGCTGGGGCCGTGGGTGACGAGGTGCCCCTCTCGGCGTGACCGGCGAGGTGGTTCGGTCGCCTGGCCCCTGCCGAGCGGGCCGGGGCGCACCGACGGACAGGGTGCTGCCGGCGGACCGGGTTGCACCACCCCCCTCCGGCACGAAGTTCTGCTAGCAGAGGTTCGTGCACGGGAGCCGGGTCTGAGTGGGCCGGGGCGCACCGACGGACAGGGTGCTGCCGTCGGACCGGGTTGCAACACCCCCCTCCGGCACGAGTTTCTGCTAGCAGAGGTTCGTGCACGGGAGCCGGGGTCAGAGAGTCGGGGTCAGAGCAGGCCCTGGCGCTTCAGGGCGAGGTAGTGGTCGGCCAGCCGCACCGGCAGGTCCTCGGCGTCGGCGTCGATGACGTGGACGCCGAGCCGTCCGAGTGCCTCGGCGGTCCGCTCGCGCAGCCGGGTGGTCCGCTCGGCCGCGGCGGCGGCATACACCTCGGCGGTGGACCGACGGGCGGTGCGCATCGCCGAGACGGCGGGGTCGGCGACGGACGCCACGACGACCCGATGGTGCGCGGTGAGCGCCGGGAGGACCGGCAGGAGCCCCTCCTCCACGGCGGAGGACTCCAGCGGGGTGAGCAGGACGACGAGGGCCCGGTGGGTTCCCAGACGCGCCACCTCGGCGGCGAGCACGCCCCAGTCGGCCTCGACGAGCCGGGCGTCGACCGGGGCGAGGGTGCTCACCGCCGAGTGGAGCACCTCGACGCGGTCGTGGCCACCGATCCGCGCGTGGACGACCCGGTCCCCGGCGATGATCTGCACCCTGTCGCGGGCATGTCCGGCCAGGGCGGTGAGGAGCAGCGCGGCGTCCATCGCGGCATCCAGGCGCGGCCAGCCGCCGACCCGACCGGCGCTCGTCCGGGAGGTGTCGAGGACGATGACGATCCGCCGGTACTGCTCGGGCTGCCAGGTCCGCACGACGAGATGGCGGCGCCGGGCCGTGGCCCGCCAGTCGATGCTGCGCACGTCGTCGCCGTCGACGTAGTCGCGCAGGCTGTCGAACTCCGTTCCCTGCCCTCGGGTGCGCACCGCCGCCCGGCCGTCGAGCTGGCGGAGCACGGCCAGCCGGCTGGGCAGGTGCCGCCGTGCGGGGAAGGGGTGCAGGGCCCGCAGCGCCCCCGGCACCGCGGTCGACCGCTGCCGTGCGGCCAGCCCGAGGGGTCCGACGAGCCGGACCGTCACCCGGTCGGCCAGCCGGTCACCGCGCCGGGTCGGGGTGAGAGTCGTGGTCACCCTGGTGCGCTCGCCGCCTCGGATCCGGAGCGTATGCCGGTCGGCCGCCGCCCCGGCCGACGGCGGCCAGGCGTCGCGCAGGACGCCACGGACGGTGCGGCGCAACGGGTTCGTGATGGTCAGCGTCGTCCGGGTCGACTCACCGAGCCGGACCTGGGTCGGTTCGCTGCGGACGATGGACAGCGCGCGGGGCGACGGGGCGAGGAGCACGTCGAGGCCGTAGAGGACGACCATGACGAGGAACCAGATCCGGACCGTATCGCCCGTCGGCCACACGGCCACCGGCACCAGCCCGAGGAGGGCCAGCGCCACGGCGCGCAGGGTCAGGGCCATCAGCGGGGGACCGGCACCGACCCGAGCGCGCTGTCGAGGACGGAGGCGACGCTGACCCCCTCGAGCTCGGCCTCCGGGCGCAGGGAGAGCCGGTGGGCGAGCGTGGCGTGAGCGAGTGCCTTGACGTCGTCGGGCGTGACGAACCCCCGCCCCGCGAGCCAGGCCCAGGCCCGGCTCGTCGCGAGGAGAGCCGTCGCGCCGCGGGGGCTGACGCCGAGCGCCAGCGAGGGCGAGGTCCGGGTGGCCCGGGCGATGTCGACGATGTAGCCCGCGACCTCGTCGGAGACCTCGACCTGGGCCACCGCCTCGGCTCCCGCCGCGAGGTCGGCGCCGGACGCGACGGGGTCGATGTGGGCGGTCGCCAGGTCGCGCGGGTCGAAGCCGGAGGCGTGCCGTCGCAGGATGGTGATCTCGTCCTCGCGCGGCGGGACCGGCAGCACCACCTTGAGGAGGAACCTGTCGAGCTGTGCCTCCGGCAGGGGGTAGGTGCCCTCGTACTCGACGGGGTTCTGGGTGGCCGCGACGAGGAAGGGCGCCGGCAGCGGGTGCGGCTGGCCGTCGATGCTGACCTGGCGCTCCTCCATCGCCTCGAGCAGGGCGGACTGGGTCTTCGGCGGGGTCCGGTTGATCTCGTCGGCCAGGAGCAGGTTGGTGAACACCGGCCCCTTGCGGAAGGCGAAGTCGCTCGTCCGGGCGTCGAAGACGAGCGAGCCGGTGAGGTCGCCCGGCATGAGGTCGGGGGTGAACTGGACCCGCTTGGTCTCCACCGACAGCGCCTCGGCCAGGGTGCGCACGAGGAGCGTCTTCGCGACCCCGGGCACACCCTCGAGGAGGATGTGGCCGCGCGCGAGCAGCGCGACGAGCATCCCGGCCACGGCCGCGTCCTGGCCCACGACGGCCTTGGCGACCTCGGCCCGCACCGCGAGCAGCGCCCGGCGCGCGTCCGGAGCCGGGGGAGCCGGGGGAGCCGGGGGAGCAGCGGGCACCACCGGGGAGGCGTATGCCGGCGCGGGTGGGGTTCCGGCAGCAGCCGCCCCGGTCGCAGGCCCGGCATACGCCTCCCCGGTCGGTGGCGGACCGTAGTCCGGCCCGGTCGGTGGCGGACCGTAGTCCGGCCCGGTCGGTGGCGGACCGTAGCCCGGCCCGGTCGGTGGCGGACCGTAGGCCGGCCCGGTCGGTGGCACGGGCGCTGACGAGGGAGTGTCGGTCATGGGGTGCGGGCCCTTTCCTCCAGGTCGGTGAGCTGCTGGCCGAGTCGGAGCAGCCCGGGGTCGTCGGTCGGTGGTGGTCCGAAGAGGAGCGCGCCGACCTCGGCGGTCGACTCGCCGGTGGCCGCCGCGACGACCGGGACGACGACACCCGCGGGCGCCGCCGGTGCGAGGGCGAGCCGCTGCCGGAGCCTGCGGAGCGCCGCGTCCCGCAGGATCGCCGCCGCACGGTCGCGGTCCTTCGCACGGCGGTAGAGGCGTCCTCGGCTCTCGGTCGTCTCGACGGCGCGGACGACGACGGGGAGCGGCTCGGGGACGAGACGGCCGAGCCGCCGGCCTCGGACGACGGCGAGGACGACGAGGGCGGCGAGGACCAGGACGGTGGCGGGGGTCTGCCACGCAGGCCAGGGGTCGGTGGCGGTGCTCCCACCGGAGGCCGTCACGGACAGGTCCCCGGGCTCGGGCTGGTACCACACGAGCCGGGGCGAGCCGCCGAGCGCGCGCACCGCGACCCCGGCCAGGCTCTGCTCGGTGATCGAGCCGTTGGTCAGCCCCTCGGCGAACCCGATGGCGACCGTCTCGGGGCGACCGGTGACGGCGGCGGCCGTCACCATCGCCGCCCCGTGCGCAGCGGTGTCGGCCGGCAGGGCCGCCGCCGCGGCGCCGGAGGGGTCCTCGAGGGGGAAGCACTCGGTCACCGGGCGGTCGGGCCGCTCCGGGGTCGTGAACCGGACCTCCGGGGGCGCGATGGTGTCGGAGCCGCGCACGATGTCGCCCCCGCACTGTGCCGTCAGGCTCAGCCCGCTCGGCGCGGGAGTCACCGTGGCCGGCACCGCGAACGCCGAGAGCTCGGCCTGGGTGGGGTCGAGCAGGACGACCCGGTCGGCCGGCCGGGTGAGGGAGGCGGCGATCCCGGCCGCGCCCGCTCCGATGAGCTGGGGGTCCCCGACGACGACGGTCGTCCCGACGGAGATGTCGGCGCCCGCAAGGGCGTGCACGCCGCGGACGACGTCGACCTCGACGCCGTGGCCGCGCAGCACCTCGGCGAGGGCCTCGGTCCCGTACCGCCCCGTGTCCTCGGGGTCGAGGTAGGCCTGCGGGCTCCCGCCGGCGAGGATGAGCGCCACGAGGATGCCGAGGAGCACGACGACGCCGACCGCGACGAGGGCGCCGCGTCGGCCGATCCGGGGGCGCCCGGCCGGTATGCCGCCCGCTCGGCTCCGCGTCGCCAGGTCGGCCGCTGCGGTCATGACGTCATCCCGGAGACGGCCGTGAGGCCGGGCAGGACCGGGCGGTCGCGGCGCAGTCGCTCCTCGAGGGCGAGGACGGCGCGGGCCGCCGGTTCGTGGGCCGCGAGGTGGCCGTAGCGGACCGCGTCGAAGGCGGCGGCCGCGTGCCGCAGGTCGTCGCCGGAGGACGGGAAGACCGGTGCCAGCTCGACGGCGACCTCGTCGGCGGTCCGGCCGGGCAGGTCGTCGAGCAGGGCCCGTTCGACGCTGCCCTGGACGATCGCGCGGTAGCCGTCGAGCACCGCGCCGTCCCAGTCGGCGCCGGCGACGGCGGCGGCGGCCCGGCGCCGGTACTCCTGCGAGCTCACCCCCGGTTCGTCGAGGACCGGGCCCTCACCGACCGGCCGGGTGCGGGCCTCACGTCGGACGAGCCGTACGACGATCGCGGCCACGAGGAGCAGGACGAGGATGACGACGACCGTCGTCCCCCACGAGGGCAGCCCGCCGCCGCGGCCTCCATCCGTCCCGAGCAGGCCGCGCAGCCAGTCGACGAACCGTTCCCACAGGCTCGGCGCCGTGTGGTACTTCCCCTTGGACAGCTCCTGCCGCACCCAGTCCCGGGCCTGCGTCGAGGACGGGTCGAGCGGGGCTCCGTCGGCCGGCAGCCGAACGCCGAGGGCGCCGGGCAGGCCGCTCGCGGCACACCGGACGAGACCGAGCCACCCCCCAGCCATCGGCGTCAACGCCTCGCGGCCGCGTCCCACGGCGGTTGGGCAGCGGACTGGGCCGCGGCGATGAGGCGGACGTCGAGGCCCTCGCGGCGGATCCGCTGGTCGATGTAGAGGATCGCGTCGACCGCGGCTGTGAAGGGGGTGGTGATCGCCCCGGTGAGCAGCCCGGTCACCCCGGCGATGACCGCCTGGACGACGAGGAGGGAGGACTCGTTGCCGGTGAAGAACGTCGTGGCGTAGGCGATCATCGAGATCGGCACGGTGAGGATCTCGCCGGCGACCCCGACGATGATCGCGGTGAGCAGCCGGATGCCGAGGATGCGCCAGAACTGTCCGCCCGAGGTCAGCCGCCACGAGCGGGCGATCCCGGAGAAGACGCCGACCTTCTCGAGGACGATCGCGGCCGTCGGGAAGGCGAACCGGGTCCACAGGACGACGAGGACGACGAGCGCAGCGAGGACGGCCGCGACGATGAGGAGCACGGCGGTCGCCGTCGAGGAGTTGGAGTCGGCGGTGACGAGCAGGACGACGGGGATGGCGACGAAGGCGGCGACGACGAGCAGCTCGGCCAGACCGGTGAGGATGGCAGCGCCGATGACCCGCAGCAGCCGTCCGCGCGACCCGGCCCACGTCTCGCCGGCACCCACCCGCCGGCCGAGGACGCCCTGGCCGACGACATAGGCCATGAACCCGGTCAGGATGATCGAGCCGAACGCGATGACGACGCTGGGGATGGCCGACCCCACGGGGCCGAGCGCGGACGTCGTCGAGGCGTAGGGGTCGGTGGGGTCGACGGCCAGGGAGTTGAGCCACGCCCCGAGGGCGGTCGACGGCACCGTGAGGATGAGCGTCGTGACGAACGCGAGCCCGATCGTCGCCGCAACGTTGCCGCGGATCGTCTTCATCGCGGCGGCATAGACGTCACCGAGGCCGAGAGGGCGCAGCGGGATGATCCCCGGCCGCAGCTCGAGCAGGGGCACCTGGCCCGGCTGCCAGCCGCCGCTCGGCGGCGGGTACCCCATGGGTCCTGGTGGGTATGCCGCGCCGCCGGCAGGCGGGTATGCCGCGGCTCCCGGCGGGGGATAGGGCGCAGCGCCCGGTCCTGGGTTCGGGCCACTGCCTTGCCCGGGGGCGGCGCCGGCGCCCGGCCCGGGGACCGGTCCGGCGGGGGTCCCCGGCGGGGGCAGTGGCGCCCAGGGCCGCCTGGGTTCGGGTCGCTCCGAGCCGGGAGCCGTCCACTCGTGCTCGCTCATGACGACGCGCGGTCCCTCCTGCTCACGCGTTGCACCCTAACGGACCGCCACCCCACGCGTCCTCAGCATGCGCTCGACGTCGGTGGGTCGGGCGCCGACCGCGCCGAGGGCGGTCAACCGGGCGACGATGCCGGGCTCGGCCCGCATGAGGGCCCAGCCCCGCCGCAGCAGGACCGGCGGAGGCTTGCGCCGCTCGGCCAGGTCGCGGGCGAGCCGTCGGACGAAGGTGACCGAGGGACGGTGGTGGATGCACCAGGCGGCATACAGGACGCCGGCATCCCGCAGCGCGGTGACGATGTCGGCGGCGAAGATCCCCTCGGCGACGACGAGGTCCCCCGGCCCGGCGCTCACCTCGTGCTGCCCGACCGCCCGGCTCGTCGCGATGTCGTAGACGGGGGCGGTCATCGTCCCCGTGTCGACGAGGGCGACCAGGGCCGCGACGGCGGCCGGGGCGTTCCAGCTGCCCGGATGGTCCCAGTCGACGATGCCGAGCGCCTCGTCGCGGGGAAGCGCCGGGTCGTCGAGGTCGCGGTAGAAGTCGTCGAGCCGGACCACCGGCCAGCCGTGCTCGAGGTGCAGCCGTCCGGCGAGCCGGGTCTTGCCCGAGCCGCTCGGGCCGGCGAGGACGACGACCCGACGCCGGTCCGGTGACGGGTCGTCGGCGGCGGCAGGGTCGGTCGTCATCGTCGGGGGTCAGCGGCCCTTGGGGTGCCAGACGGTCTTGGTCTCGACGAACGCGGCCAGCCGGTCGAGACAGGCCGCGCCGGTCCAGTCGGGCTCGACGGCCTCGGGTCCGGTGCCCGCGGGGCGCAGGACCCGCTTGACGGTGTCGGCGGCGGCCGCCTCGAGGGCGCCCCAGTCGACGCCGTCGGCACCCGCGGACCCGGCGAGGTCGATGGCGTTGACGTCGCGGTGGGAGGCGAGCCAGGGGGCCATCTCCGCGGTGCGTCCGGTGAGGATGTTGACGACGCCACCCGGCACGTCCGACGTCGCGAGGCACTCGGCGAGCGTCACCGCCGGCAGCGGCCGGTCCTGCGCGGCGAGGACGACAGCGGTGTTGCCGCTGACGACCACCGGCGCGAGGACGGAGACGAGGCCGAGGAGGGCGGAGGCCTGCGGCGCGAGAACCGCGACGACACCGGTGGGCTCCGGGGTCGAGATGTCGAAGTAGGGGCCGGCCACCGGGTTGAGACCGCCGAGGACCTGGGGGTACTTGTCGGACCACCCGGCATACCAGACCCACCGGTCGATCGACGCCGACACGAGCGACTCGGCCCGGGCGGCGCTCACCCCCTCGGCGTCGCGGACGTCGGTGACGAGCTGGGCGCGTCGGGACTCCATGACCTCGGCGACCCGGTAGAGGACCTGGCCGCGGTTGTATGCCGTGGCCCCGGCCCAGCCCGGCTGGGCCTTGCGGGCGGCGACGACGGCGTCACGGGCGTCCTTGCGCGAGCCCATCGCCGCGTTGGCGAGGAACCGCGGGGTGGTCCGCCGACCCGACGGCGCGGCATACACCTCGTAGGAGCGGCCGCTCTCGCTGCGCGGGAAGGCGCCGCCGACATAGAGCTTGTAGGTCTTGCGCACGTCGACGCGCGCGGTGCTCGTGGGGCTCACTGGTCTGCTCCCGTCCGGACGTAGCCCTCGAGGCCGTGCCGGCCGCCCTCCCGGCCGTAGCCGGACTCCTTGTAGCCACCGAAGGGGCTGGTCGGGTCGAACCGGTTGAAGGTGTTCGCCCAGACGACCCCGGCCCGGAGCTGGTCGGCCATCCAGAGGATCCGCGAGCCCTTCTCGGTCCAGATGCCGGCGGACAGGCCGTAGGGGGTGTTGTTCGCCTTGGCCACAGCCTCGGCGGGGGTGCGGAAGGTGAGGACCGACAGGACCGGCCCGAAGATCTCCTCCTGGGCGATCGTGTGCGCCTGGCTCACCCCGGTGAAGACGGTCGGACGGAACCAGAAGCCGGTGCCGGGCAGCTCGCAGCCGGTGTCCCAGCGGGTCGCGCCCTCCTTCTCACCGACGGCAACGAGCTCGCTCACCCGGTCGAGCTGGCGCCGGGAGTTGATCGCACCGACGTCGGTGTTCTTGTCCATCGGGTCGCCCACCCGCAAGGTGGCCAGCCGCCGCTTGAGCCGGGCCTCGACCTCCTCGGCGACGCTCTCCTGGACGAGCAGGCGCGAGCCGGCACAGCAGACATGGCCCTGGTTGAAGAAGATCCCGTTGACGATCCCCTCGACCGCCTGGTCGATGGGGGCGTCGTCGAAGACGATGTTGGCCGCCTTGCCGCCGAGCTCGAGGGTGGCCCGCTTGCGGGTACCCGCGATCGAGCGGGCGATCATCTTGCCGACCGCGGTGCTACCGGTGAAGGCGAGCTTGTCGATGCCGGGGTGGTCGACGATCGCCTGGCCGGTCGTCCCGGCACCGGTGACGATGTTGACGACGCCCGGCGGCAGGTCGGCCTGCTGCAGGACGTCGGCGAAGAGCAGGGCCGTCAGCGGCGTCGTCTCGGCGGGCTTGAGCACGACCGTGTTGCCGGCCGCGAGGGCCGGGGCGATCTTCCACGCGAGCATGAGCATCGGGAAGTTCCACGGGATGACCTGGCCGACGACGCCGAGCGGGCGCGGGTCGGTGCCCAGGGCGGCATACTCCAGCTTGTCCGCCCACCCGGCGTGGTAGAAGAAGTGCGCGGCCGCGAGGGGGATGTCGACGTCGCGGCTCTCCTTGATCGGCTTGCCGTTGTCGAGGGTCTCGAGGACCGCGAACTCCCGGGCCCGCTCCTGGAGGATCCGGGCGATCCGGAAGAGGTACTTGCCGCGGTCCGCACCCGACATCCGGGACCAGACCCGGGTGTATGCCGTGCGCGCCGCCCGCACCGCCGCGTCGACGTCGTCGGCGGTGGCCTCGGCCACCTCGGCGAGGGTCTCCTCGGTGGCGGGGTTGACGGTCTTGAAGGCCTGGCCGTGGCCCTCGACGAACCGCCCGCCGATGAACAGCCCGTAGGAGCTGGCGATGTCGACGACCGCCCGGGACTCCGGGGCCGGTGCGTACTCGAACGTCGGCATGGTGGGTCGCTCCCGTTCTCAGTCGATCGTCACGTAGTCGGGGCCGGAGTAGGCGCCGGTCGTGAGCTTCTGCCGCTGCATGATGAGGTCGCCGAGCAGCCCCGAGGCCCCGAACCGGAACCACGCCGGGTCGAGCCAGTCGGGTCCGGCGGTCTCGTTGACCGTGACGAGGTAGCGGATGGCGTCCTTGGTCGTGCGGATGCCGCCGGCCGGCTTGACGCCGACCATCTCGCCGGTCGCCTCCCGCCAGTCGCGGACCGCCTCGAGCATGACGAGGGTGACCGGCAGGGTCGCGGCCGGGCTGATCTTGCCGGTGCTCGTCTTGATGAAGTCGCCGCCCGCGAGCATCGCCAGCCAGGAGGCCCGGCGGACGTTGTCGTAGGTCACGAGCTCGCCGGTCTCCATGATGACCTTCAGGTGGGCGCTCGTCCCGTCGTCGCGGACGCAGGCGCTCCTGACCGCGGCGATCTCGTCGAAGACCTGGAGGTAGCGCCCCGAGAGGAAGGCGCCACGGTCGATGACCATGTCGATCTCGTCGGCACCGGCCGCCACCGCGTCGCGGGTGTCGGCGAGCTTGACCCCCAGGCCGGCCCGGCCGCTGGGGAAGGCCGTCGCCACGGCGGCGACGTTGACGTTCGCGGAGCCGAGCGCGGCTCGGGCGGTCGCCACCATGTCGCCGTAGACGCACACCGCGGCCGGCCGCGGTGTCGTCGCGTCGGTCGGGTCGGGCAGCAGGGCCTTCGCGCAGAGGCTGCGGACCTTGCCGTGGGTGTCGGCGCCCTCGAGCGTCGTCAGGTCGATCATCGAGATCGCGAGGTCGATCGCCCAGGCCTTGCTCGACGCCTTGATCGAGCGGGTCGACAGTCCCGCGGCGCGGGCCTCGGCGCCGACCTGGTCGACGCCGGGGAGGCCGTGCAGCCAGGTGGTCAGGGCGGAGTTGGTGAGCCGGGAGACCCCGAGGATCTCGCGAGCCCGGGCCGTCGCGTCGAGGGAGGGTTCGGTCGCGGTGCTCACCGGGGGAGTCTATCGGCGCGCCGGGACCGCCCCGAAACCGCGGCGGGCCGTGACTGTCCCCCGGCCCCGGGGGCACCCGCTCAGCCGGTGACCGGCGGCTCGAGCACCTCCACCGAGAGCACCGTCGGCAGGTGTCGGGCGATCTCGTCCCACGTGTCGCCCTCGTCGCGACTGGCGAAGATCGAGCCGGAGTTCGTCCCGAAGTAGACCCCGGCCGGCTCCGCGCCATCCCCGGCCATCCCCTGCCGGAGCACGGTGAAGTAGCAGGCCTCCTGGGGCAGTCCCGTCCGCTGGTCCTGCCACGTGGCGCCGCCGTCGCGGGAGCGCCAGACGGCGGCCGCGGCATCCGGGGGGAAGCGGCCCGCGGAGTCCCCGTTGAGCGGCACCGTCCAGACGGTCCGCCCGTCGCGGGGGTGGACGCGGATCGGGAAGCCGAACGTCGAGGGCAGCCCGGCGGTGATGTCGTGCCAGCTCAGGCCGCCGTCCGCCGAGCGCCAGACACCGTGATGGTTCTGCTGGTAGAGCAGGTCCTCGGGCCCGCCGGCGCGGACGAGGTGGTGGACGCAGAAGCCGGTGTGACCGCCCTCGGCCGCCGCGGGGTGGGTGTTCCCCTCACCGTCGGCCGGGTCGGCCAGGTCGTTGCGCCGCTCCCAGGTCACCCCGCCGTCCTCGGTGACGAAGACCCCCGCCGCCGAGATCCCCACCCAGATCCGGTCGGGGTCCGCGGGGTCGGCGACGATGGTGTGCAGGGTCAGGCCCGCCGCGCCGGGGTTCCACTCCGCTGCCGAGGGGTGGTCCGTGAGGCCCTTGATGGTCGACCACGTCGCGCCCCCGTCGTCGCTGACGAGGAGGGTCGCCGGCTTGGTCCCGGCATAGAGGCGGTCGCCCGCGCGACCGAGCGACCACACCTGGGAGAAGTCCTCGCCGAAGGGGGTCGGTTCCTCGGTCCAGCCGATCGAGGCCGCGAAGTCCGGGTCGCTCGCGGCCCAGGCGTCGAGCTGGCCGGTCGTCAGCCGGGTCAGCGACCAGGTGTGCCCGACGTCGTCGGAGCGCCAGACCCCGGCGCCCGACCAGTCGCTGCCGCCGCCGGCCCACATCGTCCCCGTCGTCGGGTCGCCGATGACGTGGTTGACGGTCCAGCCGTCGCAGTAGGGACCACGGACCCGCCAGCGCGCCCGGTCGACGTCGCCGTCGAGGACGAAGGCCCCCTTCGTCGTGCCCACGAGCAGGTGGAATGCCGCGTCGTCCATGGGACGCCCCTTCCTCGGCCGTGACCGTCCGCGGTGGTCGACGGACGGTCGGCCTTCCAGTGTCACGACAGGTCGGCCTTTGGGCAAGGGCCGGCGGGCGGGGCCTTGCCCGGTCAGGGGGCGGTGGCCTCGCGGAAGGCGTCGGTCAGGGCGGCGAGCCGGGCCGCCGCCCGGGACCGCGCGGGCTTGACCCCGTCGTCGACCGGCTCGATGACCTCGAGGTAGACCTTGAGCTTGGGCTCGGTGCCGCTCGGGCGGACGATCACCCTGGAGTCGTCGGCGAGGTGGTAGCGCAACCCGTCGGTGGGCGGCAGAGCGCCGTCGCGCAGGAGGTCCTCGGCGCGCACGACGTCGACGCCGGCCGCGGACGCCGGCGGTCGCGAGCGCAACCGCTCCATGATCCGGCCGATCACGGCGAGGTCATCGACCCGGACCGAGAAGGCGCCGGTCGCGTGGACGCCGTGCTCGGTGGCGAGGTCGTCGAGCGCGGCGGCCAGGCTCCGGCCCTCGGCCTTGAGGGTGGCGGCCAGCTCCGCGACGAGGAGGGCCGCCGAGATCCCGTCCTTGTCGAGGACGTGCTCGGGGGCGACGCAGTAGCCGAGTGCCTCCTCGTAGCCGAACCGGAGGCCCGGCGCCCGCGAGATCCACTTGAAGCCGGTCAGCGTGCTCTCGTGGCGGACCCCGGCGGCGCGGCATACGGCGGCGAGCATCCGCGAGGAGACGATCGAGCTGGCGAAGCAGTCGTCGGGGCCGACGAGGCCGCGGCGCAGGAGGTGCCAGCCGAGCAGGGTGCCCAGCTCGTCGCCGGTGAGCATCCGCCAGCCGCCCGGCCCGGGGATGCCCACCGCGCAGCGGTCGGCATCGGGGTCGTTGGCGATGACGAGGTCGGGACCGGTCTGCTCCGCGAGCTCGAGGGCGGCGTCCATGGCGCCCGGCTCCTCCGGGTTCGGGAAGGTGACGGTCGGGAAGCTCGGGTCCGGCTCGGCCTGGCTCGGCACCGGGATCGGCACCGGGAAGCCCGCCCGCTCGAAGGCCAGGGCGACCGTCTGCGAGCCGACACCGTGCAGAGCCGTGTGGACGATCGTGACGTCGCGAGGGCTGTCGGCGCCGACGACCGAGGCCATCGCGTCGAGGTAGGTCTCGTGGAGGTCGTCGGACAGCGTCTCCCACCCGTCGTCTGCGAGGGGTACCTCGGCGACCGACGTCACGCGGGCGATCTGTGCGGCGATCTCGGCGTCCGTCGGCGAGACGATCTGGCGCCCGTCGGCGAGATAGACCTTGTAGCCGTTGTCCTGCGGGGGGTTGTGGCTCGCCGTCACCATGACGCCGGCGTCCGCGCCGAGGAAGCGCACGGCATACGCGAGGACGGGTGTCGGCAGCGGGTGCGGCAGGACCGCGGCCCGACCGCCCGCACCGACGACGACGGCCGCGGTGTCGTGGGCGAAGACGTCGGAGTTGTAGCGGGCGTCGAAGCCGACGACGACGAAGGGCTCGGGGTCGGCCGCGCGCAGGTATGCCGTGAGCCCGGCCGCGGCGCGGATGACGACGGCCCGGTTCATCCGGTTCGGGCCGGCCCCGAGCGCCCCGCGCAGCCCGGCGGTACCGAACTGGAGGAGGCCGGCGAAGCGGTCGGCGAGGTCGTCGGCCGCGTCGGCATCACCGCTCTCGGCGCCGGCGATGACGTCCTCGAGCTGCCGGCGGGTCACCGGGTCGGGGTCGTCGTCGGCCCAGTCGCGGGCGTCCTGGAGCAGCTGGGCGAGGGGACCGGCATCGGTCGGGAGGGTCACGGCGGGTCCTCAGATCGCCGCGACGACGTCGGCGAGGAGGCGTCCGCAGCGCTCGGCGGCGGCTCGGCCGGCGGCGATGACCTCCTCGTGGTTGAGCGGTGTGGGCGAGATGCCGGCCGCGGGGTTCGTCACGAGCGAGATGCCGAGCACGTCGAGACCGGACTGCCGGGCGGCGATGGCCTCGAGGGTCGTCGACATGCCGACGAGGTCGCCGCCGAGGATCCCTGCCATCCGGACCTCGGCCGGGGTCTCGTAGTGCGGCCCCCGGAACTGGACGTAGACGCCCTCGTCGAGGCTCGGGTCGACGCCGCGCGCGACGTCGCGCAGCCTCGGCGTATAGAGGTCGGTGAGGTCGACGAAGGTGGCGCCCTCGATCGGCGAGGTCCCGGTCAGGTTGATGTGGTCGCGGATGAGGACCGGGGTGCCCGGCGCCCACTCCGGATGCAGGCCGCCGCACCCGTTGGTCACGACGATCGTGCGGCACCCGGCCGCTGCGGCGGTCCGGACACCGTGGACGACGGCACGGACCCCTCGTCCCTCGTAGTAGTGGGTCCGCGTGCCGTAGACGAGGGCGCGCCGCCCGGTCCCGCCGATGGCGACCGAGCGCATCACTCCGCTGTGCCCCTCGACGGCCGCCTTGGCGAAGCCGGGGACATCGGTGTTGTCGATCGTCGCGAGGGTCTCGCCGATGAGGTCGGCGGCCCCGCCCCATCCCGAGCCGAGGACGAGGGCGACGTCGTGGCGGTCGGCTCCGGTGCGCTCGCGGACCACCGCAGCGGCGGCGTCGGCGACGGCGAAGGGGTCGGTCGCGGGGTCGAGGAGGTCGGGGACGGTGGGGTGGTCACTCACCCGGGCAGCGTAGCGAGGTCCGGGACGAGCGGTGGTATGCCGCGGCGGCATACCACCGTCACCGCGTCACCGCGGACCGGCGGCTCACTCGGCGACGGCCAGGGCGGCGTCCCCGCGCGGGCTGAGCCGGACCGTGTCACCGGGGGCGTAGTCGGTCACGTCGGTGTTGGCGACCTGGACGTGGACGCTCTCGCCGGCGTCGGTGCGGGCGATGACCCGGCCCTGGGCGCCGAGGAAGCTCGAGCTGACCACCGTGGCGTTTCCGTCGGCGGCCTTGGTGATCCGGACCCCCTCGGGGCGGACGAGCGCGACGGCCGCCCCCGAGGTGGCCGACCCGGTCAGGAGCGGCACGGTGCCGCCGAGGACGCTCGCCGCGCCCTCCTGGACCGTGCAGCGCAGCCGGTTGGTCAGCCCGACGAAGTCGGCGACGAAGGGCGTGGCGGGCCTGGAGTAGAGCTCTGCGGGTGGCGCGAGCTGCTCGAGGCGCCCGACGCTCATGACGCCGACGCGGTCGGCGATGGCCAGGGCCTCCTCCTGGTCGTGGGTGACGAAGAGGGTCGTCGTGCCCACCTCGAGCTGGATCCGCCGGATCTCGTCGCGGAGCTGGACCCTGACCTTGGCGTCGAGGGCCGAGAGGGGCTCGTCGAGGAGGAGCACCTGCGGCTCGATCGCCAGGGCCCGGGCGAGGGCGACCCGCTGCTGCTGGCCGCCGGACAGCTGGTGGGCGTACTTGTCGGCGTGCTGGACGAGACCGACCAGGTCGAGCATGTCGGCCGCCCGCTTGCGCCGCGTCGCGGAGGACTGCTTGCGCAGCTCGAGGCCGAACTCGACGTTCTGCCGGGCCGTCATGTGCGGAAGAGGCTGTAGGCCTGGAAGACCATGCCCATGTCCCGCTTGTTCGTCGGGATGGCCGTGACGTCCGTGCCGCCGACCTCGATCGTGCCGCTGTCGGGGTCCTCGAGGCCGGCCAGGCAGCGCAGCGCCGTGGTCTTGCCGCAGCCGGACGGGCCGAGGAGCGCGACGAACTCGCCGGGCTGGATGTGCAGGGTCAGTCCGTCGAGGGCGGCCACCCCGCCGTAGACGCGGCGCAGCTCGGTGAGCCGGACTCCGACGCCCGAATCGGTGGTGCGGGCCGCGGGCGAGGTCATGCGGTCTCCTTCTGGGAGCGGCGCAGCGCCCGGCGGTGGCGCAGGCCGCCTCCGGGGGTGCCACCGATGAACGACATGGCGAAGAGGACGAGGAAGGCGAAGACGAGCGAGACCAGGCCGACGGCGATCGAGATCTGCGCGTTCGACTTGGCAAGGAGGAACATCGCGACCTGCAGGTTGGTGCGCGAGAAGAGGTTGGCGATGGTGAACTCGCCGAGGACGAGGGCGACGGACAGGAACGACGCCGACAGCACCGCGGTCCGCAGGTTGGGCAGGACGATCCGCCACATGACGACCGGCCAGCTCGCCCCGAGCGACCGGGCGGCCTCCGACAGGGTCTTGACGTCGATCGCGCGCAGGCCGGCGTCGAGCGAGCGGTAGGCGTAGGGCAGCACGAGGATGACGTAGGCGAGCGAGAGCCACAGCGTGGACTCCCCGATGGAGTCCCCGAGGAGGAAGCGCAGCCAGCCGGTCAGCCAGGAGTAGATCGGCGTGAGCCCGACGACGAGGACGATGGCGGGGACGGTCAGGGGCAGCAGGCTGATGAACTCGACCGTCCGGTTGAGCCACGGCAGGCGCAGCCGGACCCAGGTCATCGTCGGGACGAGGATGACGAGCATGACGATCGGGGTGATGACGGCCAGCCCGATCGAGTTGACGAACCCGGTCGCCAGGGTCGGGTACTGCTCGTTGATCTGACCGACGTTCGCGAGGGTGCGCCACGTGGCCAGGGAGCGGGCGCCGGTGTTGATGTCCTTCGTCGTGAAGTCGAGCATGCCGAGCAGGGGGAGGGCGAAGAAGACGAGGACGACGCCGATGACGGCCCATCGCATCATCCGCTGGCGGCGGTGGACGTTGGCGCGCAGACCGGTGCTCATCGGGCCAGCCACCTGCTCGCGCGACGGTCCACCCAGGCGTAGATCACCATGACGACGGCGACGACGACGACCATGGTCATCGCCATGGCCCGGCCGACGTTGGCCTGGCCGAGGAGCACCTCGGAGGTCAGCGCCCCGTCGATCTGGAGGGGGACCAGTGGTGCGCCCTGGGTGACGATCGCCTTCGCCGTCGCGTAGGCGCTGAAGGCGTTGGTGAAGAGCAGGAGCGTCGCGCCGACGAACGGCGGGAAGAGGATCGGCCCGGCGACCCGGCGCCAGTACGTCCACGTCGTCCCGCCGAGGGTCTCGGTGGCCTCCCGCCACTGGGGGCGCAGCCCCTCGACCGCGGGGAGGAAGACGATGAGCATGAGCGGGATCTGGAAGTAGAGGTAGACGAGCATGAGGCCCTTGTTCCACTCGTAGATCCACAGCCCCGAGCCGGTGGACACGCCGAGGTCGTTGAGGACCTTGGTCATGTACCCCACGCCACCGAAGGTCGCGAGGAACGCGAACGCGAGCGCGACGCCGCCGAACTGGGCGAGCACCCCGCTCAGCGAGGTGACGAAGCGCTTGACGACCCCGCCGGGCTTGGCGGTGCTCACGGCATACGCGAGGACGGCCCCGACCAGGGCACCGATGAGCGCGGTCACGGCCGACAGGACGATCGACTGCTCCAGCGCCGTGACGTAGGCCGACCCCGCGGAGAACAGGCCGGTGACGTTGTCGAGCGTGAAGCCGCCGGTCCCGACGAAGGCGCCGATGACGACGACGAGGGTCGGGATGAGCAGGAAGACGGTCGTGTACGCGAAGAACGGGACGACGCCGAGCAGGGCGCCCGACGGCCTGAGGCCGCCGAGCGCCCGCCCGCGAGGTGCGTCAGCCAATGGCCTTGGCCCAGTTGGCCTTCAGGTATGCCGTCGCCTGGTCGTTGTCGCTCTGCGACGGGACGACCGGGGTGCCGGTCACAGCCGGAAGGGCGGCGGCGGCCGTGGCGTCGAGCGTGCCGGCCGACTTCATGGCGTCGTACTCGACCGGGAACGCAGCACCCTTGAGGAAGAGGTTCTGGCCCTCGGTCGAGTAGAGGTACTCCTCCCACAGCCGCGCGGCGGCCGGGTGCGGGGCGTCCTTGTTGATCGCCTGGATGTAGTACGACGCGAGGACCGCGTTGTCCGGGATCCAGACCTTCCACGAGGTCAGCTGCTTGGAGATCGGGGCGTTGTTGTAGGCCCAGTCGAAGACGACCGGCGTCTGGCCGGACGTGATCGTCGCCTCGGTCGGGTCGACGGGCAGGAAGTTGCCGGCGGCCTTGAGCTGCTTGAAGAAGTCGACGCCCTTGGCGATGTCACCGGCGGTGCCACCCTCGGCGAGCGAGACCATCTGGACGCCCGCGAACGCGGCGCCGGCCTGGGTCGGGTCGCCGTTGAGCGCGACCTTGCCCTTGAAGGCCGGCTTGAGCAGGTCGGCCATCGAGGTCGGCGCGGGGACCTTGCTCGAGTCGTAGCCGACGGACATGTAGCCGGCGTAGTCGTTGACCCAGACGCCGTTGGCGTCCTTGCGCTCGGCCGGGATGTCCGACCAGGTCGAGACCTCGTAGGGCGCGAACATCGAGGTGTTCGCCATGGCGACGGCGGTGCCGAGGTCGAAGACGTCGGGCGCGGTGCTCTGGCCCTTGAGGCGCTGGGCCGTCGAGATCTCGTCGGCCGAGCTCCCGTCCGGCTGGTCGCTGGTGATCTTGATGCCGTACTTGCTCTCGAAGCCAGAGATGATCTCGCCGTAGTTCGCCCAGTTGGGCGGCAGGGCGATGACGTTGAGCTTGCCCTCCTTCTTGGCGGCGGCGACCAGGGCGTCCATCCCGCCGAAGTCAGCGGCGGACTTGGCGCTGGCGGCGTTGACGGAGCCGGACGTGCTGCTGCCCGAGGATGAGCTCGGGGCCGAGCACGCGGCGAAGGTTGCCGCAGCCAGGCCGATGACGGCAACGCCGGTCAGGCGGCGGGTCAGGGAGCGGTTCATGTAATACGGACCTCCGGGGTGTCCATGCGGTGCATGGGGCAGGACGGGATGCCCACCCTCTGAGCACTGTAGGCCGACTGGGCGCCGAGGGACAGGGACCCGGGGGCCCCTTCCGAAAGGTTCTCGTACCTGCAACCGAAACGTGACCCGGAGACGGCCGGGCACCCGGCAGCCGGCGGATGGTTGGATGGGTCCCGTGAACGCGCGCACGACCTCTGTCGTCATCCTCGGCGGCGGCCCGGGGGGCTACGAGGCGGCCCTCGTGGCGGCCCATCTCGGGGCCGCCGTCACGGTGGTGGACCGGGACGGGCTGGGCGGCGCCGCGGTGCTCACCGACTGCGTCCCGAGCAAGACGCTCATCGGGACGGCCGACTACCTCTCCGACTTCGGGGCCGCCTCGGTCCTCGGGGTGCAGCTCGCCGACGGCAGCGGGTCGGCCGTCACCGGGGCCCGGGTCAACCTCGGTGAGGTCAACGGCCGGGTCCTCGACCTCGCGGCCGCCCAGAGCCGTGACATCGCGACCCGGATGGACGAGGTCGGGGTCCGCGTCGTCGAGGGGACCGGGAGCCTGCTCTCGCCGACCCTCGTGCGGGCCACCCGCCCCGACGGCAGCCACGAGGACATCGCCGCCGACGTCGTCCTCGTCGCGACGGGGGCGACCCCTCGGGTGGTGCCGACCGCCGTCCCGGACGGTGAACGGATCCTCACCTGGAAGGACATCTACCACCTGCCGAGCCTGCCCGAGCGGCTCGTCGTCGTCGGCTCCGGCGTGACCGGTGCCGAGCTCGCCCAGGCCTACCTCGGACTGGGGAGCGAGGTCGCCCTCGTCTCCTCGCGCGAGCACGTCCTGCCGGGCTACGACCCCGACGCCGCACAGGTCATCGAGGACGTCTTCCGGCGGCGCGGCATGGAGGTCCTCGGCCGGTCGAGGATGGCCGCCTGCGAGCGGACCGGCGACGGGGTCGTCGTCCGGCTCGAGGACGGTCGAGAGGTGGCCGGCTCGCACGCCCTCATCGCGGTCGGCGCCATCCCGCAGACGGCGGGGATCGGCCTGGAGGGCCTCGGCGTGGACCTGACGCCCTCTGGCCACATCGTCGTCGACCGGGTGTCGCGGACCGCCGTGCGCGGCGTGTATGCCGCGGGCGACTGCACCGGCGTCTTTCCCCTCGCCTCCGTGGCGGCGGGCCAGGGCCGGATCGCGATGCAGCACGCCCTCGGTGACGCGGTGGCGCCGCTCAACCTGAGGACCGTCTCGTCGACGATCTTCACCGACCCCGAGATCGCCACGGTCGGGTACTCGCAGAAGGACATCGAGGACGAGGTCGTCGACGCCGAGATGATCACCCTTCCGTTGGCGCGCAACGCCCGGGCCAAGATGCAGGGGATCACCGACGGGTTCGTCAAGCTCTTCGCCCACAAGGGGTCCGGCGCCGTCGTCGGGGGCGTCGTCGTCGCGCCCCGGGCCTCGGAGCTCATCTTCCCGGTGACCCTGGCGGTGGCGCACGGGCTCACCGTCGACCAGGTGGCGAGCACCTTCACGGTCTATCCGTCGCTGTCCGGGTCGATCGCCGAGGCCGCCCGGCGGCTGCACTCCGTGGACTCCCTCCTCTGACGCGATGAACGGGATGACCGGGCTGGTCCTCGCGATCGCCCCCCTGACGGTGCTGGCCGCCGTCAGCCCGGTCATCTTCCTCAATGCCTCGACCGTGGCGAGCAACGGCGGACGTGACGCGTTGGCCCGCTTCGCCGGGGGCAACCTCTTCGTCCTGGTCGTCGTCGGCGCCTCGAGCATGGGACTGCTCGGGGCCCAGGCCGCCGGCCTCGCCGCCCGGGAGCTCGCCTCGCGGGCGGCCAACATCACCTTGGCCACGGTGCTGCTCGGCTACGGCGCGTGGCTCGTCGTCGGCTACCGGCGCCGCCACAGCGGCCGGCGAGCCGGAGCCCCCATCCCGGCACCGGCGCCTCCGGAACCGGCGCCACCAGCGGCGCCGACCGCGTCGCGTCCGGTGGCACGCGGCCTGTTCGGCTGGGGGGTCATCGGCATGGCGACCAACGTCACGACCCTCCCGCTGCTCGTCTCGGTCTCGCAGCGGATCGGCCTGGCCCAGGTCGCGGCCGTCCTCAAGGTCCTCGTTCTCGCCGTCGTCCTCGCCGTCGTCCTCACCCCCGCCTGGCTGCCCGGGCTGTTCCTCGCGGTGGCCCCGGACCGGGTCGAGGTCAGCCAGAGCGCGCGGCTCGGGGTCGCCCGGTGGACGACGCTCGCCTCGATCGCCGCGTGCGCCCTGGGTGGCGCGTTCCTCATCTGGCGCGCGGTGTAAGCGGGGCGACACCCCTACGCTGAGGTCGTGGCGCTCGCGATCGACCTCAACGCCGACGTCGGCGAGTCCTACGGGACCTGGCGGCTCGGCGACGACGACCGGCTGCTGGGGCTCGTCACGAGTGCCAACGTCGCCTGCGGGTTCCACGCCGGTGACCCGCTGACCCTGCGGCATACCTGCGAGGTGGCGGCGGCGCACGGCGTGGCGGTGGGGGCCCAGGTGTCCTACGCCGACCTCGCCGGGTTCGGGCGGCGCTTCATCGACGTCCCCGCCGACGCTCTCGCCGCCGACGTGCTCTACCAGCTGGGGGCGCTGTCCGCGATGTGCCGGGTGGCCGGCACGACGGTGCGATACGTCAAACCGCACGGCGCCCTGTATGCCGCGACGGTCCACCACCTCGCTCAGGCCCGGGCGGTCGTCGAGGCGGTGGCCGCCTACGACCCCGCCCTGCCCGTGCTCGGGCTGCCGGGGTCAGCGCTCCTCGAGGCCGCCGCGGCCCTCGGGCTGCGGGCGGTGCCCGAGGCGTTCGCGGACCGTGGGTATGCCGCGGACGGCACCCTCGTGCCGCGGGGCCGGCCCGGAGCGCTCGTCACGTCGGTGGAGGAGGTTGCGGCGAGGGTCCTCCGGATGGTGCAGGAGGGCGTCGTCGTCTCCGTCGACGGCACCGAGGTGCCCGTGCAAGCCGAGTCCGTCTGCCTTCACGGCGACACCCCGGGGGCGCTCGGGCTGGCGGTGGCGGTGCGGGCGGCGCTGGCCGGGTCCGGCGTCGAGGTGCGGTCCTTCGTCGGCTGACCGCGGGCCTCGGGTCGTCGGCGACCGCGAAGGGGGCTACCGTGCCGGGATCGGCGGTGGCGACGCGGAAGGGGCGGGACGATGGGTGAGCGGGCATCGACGGCGGAGGCGACGGCATACACCGTGCGGGCGCTCGGGCCGGACACCTGGCCGGCCTACGCGCGGCTCATGGATCGGCATGGCGGTGTCTTCGGCGGGTGCTGGTGCACGTGGTTCCACACGATGCAGGCGGACAAGACCCACACGGCCGAGGGCAACCGGGCCCTCAAGGAGCGGCTCGTCCGCGACGACGGTGCTCATGCGGCGCTGCTCTTCGACGGTGACGAGGCCGTCGCCTGGTGCCAGTTCGGGAGCCCGGCCGAGCTGCCGAACATCTATCACCGCAGGCAGTACGACGCCGAGGCCGACGTGGTCCCGGACTACCGGGTGACCTGCCTCTTCGTCGACAAGGCCCGACGCCGGCGAGGTCTGTCGCTGGCCGTGCTGCGCGGAGCGCTCGACCTCGTCGCGGCGGCCGGCGGGGGTGTCGTCGAGGGCTATCCCCACGACACCCAGGGGCAGCGGGTTTCGGTGCTCTATACGGGTACCCGGGAGCTGTTCGAGCGGGCGGGGTTCGGGTACGTCCGGGCCAAGGGCCAGCGGAACTGCGTCATGCGGGTGGTCGTGCCGGGGGCGGCCACGTAGCCGACCGGCGCGGCCGGCCTCACCCCGGAACCTGGTGGTTCACCCCGGAAATGTTCCGGGGTGAACCACCAGGTTCCCCGATCCGGCGGGAAAGTTGCCGGGGGTCAGGCGTCCTTGATCTCGCAGAGGACGGCGCCGTTCGTCACCGTCGCGCCGACCTCGGCGGCCAGCCCGTCGATCGTGCCGGCCTTGTGCGCGGTGATGGGCTGCTCCATCTTCATCGCCTCGAGGACGACGATGAGGTCGCCCGCAGCCACCTGCTGGCCGTCCTCGACGGCGATCTTGACGATGGTGCCCTGCATCGGCGCGGTGAGGGAGTCCCCGGTCGCGGCCGCGCGGGCCTTGGAGCTGCCGGACCGGCGCGGGGCCTTCTTCTTGGCCGAGCCGCCGCCGTTGCTGCCGAGTGACAGACCGGCCGGCAGGACGACCTCGAGGCGCTTGCCGCCGACCTCGACGGTGATCCGGTGCCGCTCCGCGGCCTCCTCGCCCTCGCCGTGCTCGCCGGCATACGGGGCGATCGTGTTGTCGAACTCGGTCTCGATCCACCGGGTGTGCACCCGGAACGGCTCGTCGCAGAAGTCGGGGTCGGCGACGACGGCGCGGTGGAACGGCGCCACCGTCGGCATGCCCTCGATGACGAGCTCGTCGAGGGCCCGGCGGGCACGCTCGAGGGCCTGGCGGCGGGTGGCGCCGGTGACGATGAGCTTGGCGATCATCGAGTCGAAGGCGCCCGCGATCGTGTCCCCCTCGACGATCCCGGCGTCCCAGCGCACCCCGGGCCCCTGGGGGACGACCATCCGCGTCACCGTGCCCGGCTGGGGGAGGAAGTTGCGCCCGGCGTCCTCGCCGTTGATGCGGAACTCGATGGAGTGGGCGTGCGGCTCGGGGTCGTCGTAGTCGAGGCGCTCACCGTCGGCGATCCGGAGCTGCTCGCGCACCAGGTCGATCCCGGTGACCTCCTCCGACACCGGGTGCTCGACCTGGAGGCGGGTGTTGACCTCGAGGAAGGAGATGTCGCCCTGCGGTCCGACGAGGAACTCGCACGTCCCCGCACCGACGTAGCCGGCGCCGCGCAGGATCGCCTTCGAGGCGCGCAGCAGCTCGGCGTGCTGCTCCTCGGTGAGGAAGGGCGCCGGGGCCTCCTCGACGAGCTTCTGGTTGCGCCGCTGGAGGGAGCAGTCACGGGTCGAGACGACGACGACGTTGCCGTGCTGGTCGGCCAGGCACTGGGTCTCGACGTGGCGCGGGTGGTCGAGGAAGCGCTCGACGAAGCACTCGCCGCGCCCGAAGGCCGTCACGGCCTCGCGGACGGCCGACTCGAACAGCTCGGGGATCTCCTCGATCGTCCGGGCCACCTTGAGGCCGCGGCCGCCGCCGCCGTAGGCCGCCTTGATCGCGACGGGCAGGCCGTGCTGCTCGGCGAACGCGACGACCTCGTCGGGACCGTTGACCGGGTCCGGGGTCCCGGGTACGAGCGGGGCGTCGGCCTCGAGGGCGATGTGGCGGGCCTTGACCTTGTCCCCGAGCGCATCGATCGCTGCGGGACCCGGGCCGATCCACACCAGGCCGGCGTCGATGACCTTCTGGGCGAACGGGCCGTTCTCGGCGAGGAAGCCGTAGCCGGGGTGGATCGCGTCGGCGCCGGCCTGCTTGGCCACCTCGATGAGCTTGTCCTGGAGCAGGTAGCTGTCGGCCGGGGTCGACCCGCCGAGCGCATAGGCCTCGTCGGCGACCTTGACGTGGAGAGCGTCCCGGTCGGGCTCCGCATAGACCGCCACGGACGCGATGCCGGAGTCCTTGCAGGCTCGGGCGATGCGGACGGCGATCTCGCCACGGTTGGCGATGAGGACTTTGCTGATGGCCATGGACCGGAGCCTATAGCCTGCGTCGGCGGGGGGTCCCGACGCGTCGGCGACCCGTACGAGGGCGTCGCCCAGCGGCTCGCTGAGTACCACGACTCATGACCTCGGACCGCTCGGGACCGACAATGGCGGTGGAGACACCGTCGCCGAGGAGGCTCTGATGTCGACCGTCCAGCCATCCCATCCCACCGCCGCGGCAGGGACCCCGGCCCACGCGACCCCCGCCGAGAACCCGGCCACCCGGCATACCGCGACCCCGGGCCAGCTCTCGTGGCTGGGCGCCCAGCTCGAGGAGTGGCAGGCCGAGGGTCTGCTCGCCGCCGACGCCGCTGCGGCGATCCGGGCCCGCTACGTCGTCGCCCGCCGGGTCACCCTGCTGAGGGTGGTCCTGGGCCTCGGCTCCGCCTTCGTCGCCATCGGCCTCATCTGGCTCGTCGCGGCCAACCTCACCCGCTTCTCGCCGCTCGTCCGGTTCGTCGTCATCACCGCCATCTGGGTGCTGCTCGTCGTCGTCGCGGACCTCGTCGCCGCGCGGGCCGAGTCGGAGCACGACGTCGCCTCACCCGTCGTCGGGGCGGCCCGGCTCCTTGCCGCGGCCGGTTTCGGGGCCGTCGTCTACCAGGGCGCCCAGAGCCTGCAGGTGCCGTCCTACGACGCCGCGCTGCTCGGCTTCTCCGCCCTCGGTGCCCTGCTCTATGCGTATGCCGTCCGCGGCCTGGCCCCCCTCGTCCTCGCCGTCGCCGGCCTCGGCGTCTGGTTCACATGGCAGGTGACCGAGGCCGCCGACAGCATGGTCGCCTTCGCCGCGGGTGCCGTGACCGTCACGCTGGCCGGGGCGGCGGTCGCCGCGCTGCACTCGGCCCGCTGGCGTCCCGACTTCGCGGTGCCGTGGCGGGAGGTCGGTGCGGCCGTCGGCCTCGTCGGTCTCTTCGTCGCCGCCATCCCCCGGTCGCCGGGCACGGCCGTCGCGTGGGGCACCCCGCTCGTCGTCGGCGTCGTCGTCGCGGCCGTCGGGGCCGTCGCCGCCCTCGTCGTCGGCTCGCGGTGGGACCGCCTCGAGGTGGCCCTGGCCGCGGCCTCGCTGGCCGTCGCGGTCGCCCTGTCCCTGTGGATGACGACCGACCTCGACACCGCCACCCTCGGTCCGGCCGGCTACGCGCGGGCGGCCGTGGCCGTCGCGGCATACCTCGCGCTCGCGACCGGGTATGCCGCCCTCGGCGCGGTCCGCGACAGCACCCGGCTGACCGTCCTGGCCACCATCGCCGTCGTCGTGTTCGTGACGTTCCAGGCGTTCGCGGTGTTCGCGCCGGTCATCTCCGGCTCGGCACTGTTCCTCACCACCGGGGTCGTCCTCATCGTCAGTGGCTTCCTCGCCGACCGCGGCCGGCGCAGGCTGCTCGCCGGGGTCGAGGACGACGTGGCGAAGGGAGCGTCGTCATGAGGTCGCTGTCCCGCCGCGGGTGGGTGGTCGTCGTCGTTCCGCTCCAGCTCCTCGTCGTCGGCGCCGCCGTCGCCGCGCCGATCTCGGCGCGGCTGACCGGCCAGGAGGTCCGCCTGCGGGTGGCGACGATCCCCGACGAGCGTGCCTTCCGCGGGTCGTACGCGGGGCTGACCTACCCCGACCTGCCGGCCCAGCGGGGCGGCGACGAGATGGCCGCGCGGACCCCGGTGGGCGACACCGCCTTCGTCACGCTGAGACGGTCCGGCGACGTCTGGGTCTCCGGCGTGGTCTCGTCGTCCCGTCCCCGGTCCGGCCCCTACCTCGCGTGCGCCGACCAGGGGTGGCAGATCCAGTGCGGCATCGAGCGCTGGTACGTCCCCGGTGGCGCGGCGAGCCCCCTCGCCACGGCGCTGCGCGACGGCACCGCCGTCGCCACGGTGAAGGTCGACAGCCGCGGCCACGCTGCCCTCGTCGCCGTCACCGCCCGCTGAGCGGGCGTCGCCGAGGCACCTCCCGGTCAGACCGGCAGGAGGCGGCCCACGAACTCCCGGAGCTGGGCCAGGTTGCGCACCTCGTGCATGTCGACGATCTCGGCGTAGCGGTGGGCCACCGAGTCGCCGGTGCCCCACGTGCGTACCGGTTCGGGGTTGAGCCAGATGACCCGCCGGGCGCACTCGACGATCGAACGCAGGTCGTCCTCGTGCGGGTCGGTGCCGTTGGTCCGGGCGTCGCCGAGGACGAGGACGGTCGTGCGATGGCCCACGGCGTCGAGGTGGTGGGCGGTGAAGTCGGCCAGCGCGGTGCCGTAGTCGCTGTTGTGGTGCCAGCGCGTCATCGCGGCCGTGTCGTCGAAGGCGTGGCTGAGGTCAGCCCCGGCGGGGGCCGCGAGGACCGTCTCGGTCAGCTCGTCGCACACGTTGACGAAGCCGAAGATCCGCACCCGGCGGAACTGTGCCGACAGCGCCTGCATGAGCAGGATCGTGAACCGGGAGAAGCCGGCCACCGACTGGCTGAGGTCGCACAGCAGGACGAGGTCGGGACGGGCGGGGGCGCGCTGGGCAGGAACCGGGGCGAGGGGGACCCCGCCCGTGGACAAGGAGCGTCGAAGGGTCCGCCGCATGTCGATGCCCGCCCGCCGGGCCCGGCGGCGTCGGACGTCGATCCGGGTCGCGAGCGTGCGGGACAGCGGTCCGATCGTCCGGCGGAGCTCGTCGAGCTCGGTCGGGCCGGCCAGGAGGAACGGGGTCCGGTCGGCGGGTGGCCGGACGGCATACCGGGCGACCCTCTCGACCCCGCGCACCTCGGCGTTGCGGCGGCGGGCCTCGGCCTCGACCCGGCGGCGGAAGGCCGCGACGGCACCGCGCAGCTCCTCGCGGGTGAACCGGTCCGCGAAGCGCGGACCGACCTCGCCGACCCCGCCCCCGCCGGCGCCGCCCGACCCCTCGCCCGAGCCGCCCGACGCGTCCTCGGCGGCGTCGCGGAGCCGCTCCAGGGCCGCTGCGATGGCGGTGCGCGGCGCCAGGGCCTCGAGCGCGCGCTGGGCGGAGTAGGGCCCGGTGGTCGCGTCGTTGGCGAGGCGACCGAGCTCGGCCACGGTCCGCGCGGCTACGGCGTCGAGCGCCGCGCTGTCGGCGGCGGCGAGGGCGGCCGCCAGGTCCTCGCGCAGGGCCGACGCCCTGACCCGCACCTCGTGCGAGGTCATCGGTGGCGAGCCGTCCGCCGGGTCGGGGACACCGGCCCGGGTGCCCAGCGCGGCGGGGAAGTAGACGTCGAACAGGTCGTCGAAGACCTGCCGCTGACCGGCGCGGCGCAGCATCGCCGCGGCCAGCCCCTCGCGCAGCCGGTCGCGCCGGTCCAGCCCGATGACGTCGACCACCGCGGCCGCATCGATGAGCTCGCTCGTCCCGACGACGACCCCGTGGCCGCGCAGCGCGCGGCCCAGACCGACGATCCGGCGGTCGAGGGCGCGGACGGCCACGGCGTCCGGCTCAGCCGTCGAGCCCGAGAGCGGCGCTCGCCCGGACGATGTCGTCCTGGTGCTTGAGCAGCACCCCGAGGTTGTCGACCACGAGCTCCTCGGTCATGTCGTCCTCGACGCCCAGCGCCAGCAGGGTGCGCGCCCAGTCGACGGTCTCGGCGACCGACGGGGCCTTGCGCAGCCGCAGGTCACGCAGCCGGTGCACGAGGCGCACGACCGACTCGCGCAGCCGGGCGTCGAGCTCGGGGACGGCGCGGGCGACGATCTCCTCCTCGAGCGCGACGTCGGGGTAGTCGAGGTGGAGGAAGAGGCACCGTCGGCGCAGCGCCTCGGAGAGCTCGCGGGTGGCGTTGGAGGTGAGGACGACGAACGGACGGTGCGTCGCGGTGAGGGTCCCGAGCTCGGGCACCGTGACCTGGAAGTCGCTGAGGATCTCGAGGAGCAGCCCCTCGATCTCGACGTCGGCCTTGTCGAGCTCGTCGACGAGCAGCACCGCGGGCTCCTCGCTGCGCACGGCGGCGAGCAACGGCCGGGGGAGGAGGAACTCGTCGGTGAAGATGTCGTGGCGCAGGGCGTCCCAGCCGCCCCCGTCGCGCTCGGCCGTGATCCGGAGCAGCTGCTTGGCGTGGTTCCACTCGTAGAGGGCCCGGGCCTCGTCGACGCCCTCGTAGCACTGCAGCCGGATGAGCGGAGCCCCCGTCGCCGCGGCGACCGCCTTGGCCAGCTCGGTCTTGCCCACCCCCGCCGGCCCCTCGACGAGGAGCGGCTTGCCGAGCCGGTCGGCGAGGAAGACGGTCGTGGCCGTCGCGTCCGAGACGAGGTAGCCGACCGCGTCGAGCCGGTGGCGAACCTCCTCGACCGAGCTGAACCGGGCCGGCCTGCCGGCCGACGTGGGCGTCGTCATGCCTGGCATTGTCCCGCCCGGACACCGGACGTGGGGGTGGGGCGGGCGGCGGGACCGGCGCCGGGAGCGGCATACGCTTCGGGCCATGGCGACGGACCGGCGAGTCATCCATACGGCGCAGGCGCTCGTCGACGTCGTCGTCGAGGTCCCGGCCCTGCCCGAGCGCGGCCAGAACGTCATGGCCGCCTCGATGACGAGGTATGCCGGCGGTGCCGTGACGACGTTGCTCGCGGCCGCCCGGTCGGGGGCCAGCGCCGTCCACGCCGGGGTCGTGGGGACCGGGCCCAACGGCGACCTCGTCCGCGAGGTGCTGGCCGCCGACGGCGTCGTCGTCGCGACACCTCCGCTGCCGGACCTGGACACCGGGGTCTGCGTCGTCCTCGTCGAGCCGACGGCCGAACGGACCTTCGTCACGACCCTGGGGGCCGAGCGGCGGCTGACGGTCGCCGCGCTGGACCGCTGCGCCCCCCGCCCCGGCGACCTGGTCTGCGTGAGCGGCTACTCCCTCCTCGAACCCACCCGCGACCCGCTCCTCGCCTGGCTCGAGGCGTTGCCGGTGGGCGTCCTGGTCGTCGTCGACCCGGGCGCGGTCTTCGCGTCCCTGCCGGCCGAGGTCCGTGACCGGGTCCTGGCCCTCACGAGCGTGTGGACGGGCAACGCCGAGGAGGCGGCGGCGCTCACCGGTGCCGCAGAGATCGAGCGGGCGGCCGAGCTGGTCGCGGCCAGGCTGCCCGACGACGGGGTGGCCGTCGTGCGCGACGGGGCCCGGGGCTGCGTCGTCCGCGCGGGGGGCAGGACCGTCGTCGTCCCCGGCTTCCCCCAGCACGCCGTCGACACCAACGGCGCCGGGGACACCCACACCGGGACCCTCGTCGCGGAGGTGGCCCGGGGGGCGGGGTGGGTCGAGGCCGCCCGGCGGGCCAACGCGGCCGGGGCGATCACGGTGACCCGGCGCGGGCCCTCGACGGCCCCGGACCGGGGCGAGATCGACGCCTTCCTCGCGAACCGGCCCGGCTGAGCGAACCCGTAGCGCGCTCAGCCGAGCCGGAGCCTTCAGGACCGGTCGCCGCGGAGGCGCTCCAGGTCATGGCGGCACGTCGCTTCGAGCGACGCCAGCTCGGCGAGGGCGTCCTCGAGGTCGCGGCGGCGCTGCTCGAGGTCGCGTCGGCGCTCGTCGATCTGCGCCACGAGGTACTCGAGCTGACTCACCTTCCCACGGGGAGCGTCGTAGAGGTCGATGATCGTGCGAATCTGCTCCAGCGGAAAGCCGAGCCGCTTGCCGCGGGTGATGAGCGCCAGGCGGGTGCGGTCGCGACGGTGGTAGACCCGGGTCGTCCCGCGCCGCTCGGGGCCGATGAGCCCGAGCTCCTCGTAGTGGCGGACCGTGCGGTGCGTCAGCCCGAACTCCGCAGCGATCTCGGCGATCGACCAGGTCGCCGCGTCCACCCTGGGCGGGGCCGGGCTCCCCGGTGGGGTTGTCATGGCGATCATCGTGATTTACGTTTACGTAAACGTCAAGCATGAGTCGTCGACACCGGACGGTCCGGGACAGGGGTATGCCGTGTTCGAGCTGAGCGAGGAGCACGAGGCCTTCCGCCGTGTCGTCCGGGAGTTCGCCGAGGCCGAGGTCGAGCCGTACGTCGCCGCCTGGGACCGGGACGCCCACTTCCCGGTCGACCTCGTGCCCCGGATGGGCGAGCTGGGGCTCTTCGGGCTCGTCGTGCCCGAGGAGCTCGGCGGCCAGGCGACCGGCGAGGGGGACTTCACCTCGCTGTGCGTCGCCATCGAGGAGCTCGGCCGGGTCGACCAGTCGGTCGGGATCACCCTCTCGGCCGGGGTGGGCCTCGGGATCAACCCGATTCTCTCCTTCGGCTCCGAGGCCCAGAAGAACCAGTGGCTGCCCGACCTCGTGGCCGGCCGGGCCCTCGCCGGATTCGGCCTGACCGAGCCGGACGGCGGCTCGGACGCCGGCGCGACGCGGACCCGCGCGGTCCGCGACGGCGAGGAGTGGGTCATCAACGGCGCCAAGGCCTTCATCACGAACTCCGGGACGCCGATCACCTCCGTGGTCACGGTGACGGCCCGCACCGGGGTCTCCGACGCCGGTCAGCCGCAGATCTCCACCATCCTCGTGCCCAACGGCACTCCGGGCTTCACCGTCGAGCCCGCCTACCGCAAGCTCGGCTGGCACATCTCCGACACCCACGGGCTGACCTTCGCCGACTGCCGGGTCCCCCACGAGAACCTCCTCGGGCAGGAGGGCCACGGCCTGCGCCAGTTCCTCAAGACGCTCGACGACGGCCGGATCGCGATCTCGGCGCTCGCCCTGGGACTCATCGAGCGGATGCTCGCCGAAGCCACGGCATACGCCTCGACACGGACCGCGTTCGGGGGGCCCATCGGGGCGAACCAGGGCATCTCGTTCCAGCTGGCGGACCTGGCGGTCATGGCCGAGGCGTCGCGGGCGCTGACCTACAAGGCGGCCTGGCTCAAGGACGAGCACGACGCCGGACGCCGAGGGGTGGCCGAGGTCAAGCAGGCCGCGGCCGTCGCCAAGCTCTATACGACCGAGGCCGCGGTGACGGCGACCCGGACCGCGACCCAGGTCTTCGGTGGTAACGGCTTCATGGAGGAGTACCCCGTGGCGCGGTTCTACCGGGACGCCAAGGTCCTCGAGATAGGCGAGGGAACCTCCGAGATCCAGCGCCTCGTCATCGCCCGCAACCTCGGGCTGCCGACCCACTGATGCCCCGGCCTGGAGGATCGCCTGAGAGGCTGGGGGTATGCCGGTGACGCCGCCCCACGCCGAGGACCCGCGCGTCCACGACATCCGGGCCCGCCTGCGCGCGGCCCACGAGGCCTCTGCAGCCCCGACCGAGGCGGCGGCGGCCAAGCTCGCCCGCCAGAACAAGCTCTATGTCCGCGACCGGATCGCGCTGCTCGTCGACGAGGGGTCGTTCGTCGAGGACGGCCGCTATGCCAACGCCCTCGCACCGGGGCTGCCCGCCGACGGCGTCGTCACCGGGCGGGGCAGCGTCGAGGGCCGGCCGGTGGTCGTCATCGCCAACGACCCCACCGTCAAGGCGGGGTCCTGGGGAGCGCGGACCGTCGAGAAGATCGTCCGGGCCACCGAGACCGCGCTGCGCGAGGAGCTGCCCGTCTTCTGGCTCGTCGACAGCGCCGGGGCCCGGATCACCGACCAGGTCGAGATGTTCCCCGGGCGTCGAGGGGCCGGGCACATCTTCCACAACCAGGTGGCCCTGTCCGGCAAGGTGCCGCAGATCTGCTGCCTCTTCGGCCCGTCGGCCGCCGGGGGCGCCTACATCCCCAGCTTCACCGACGTCGTCATCATGGTCGAGGGCAACGCGTCGATGTACCTCGGGTCGCCTCGGATGGCCGAGATGGTTGTCGGAGAACGGGTCTCGCTCGAGGAGATGGGCGGCGCGCGAATGCACTGCACCGTCTCGGGCGTGGGCGACCTGCTCGCCGCCGACGACACCGAGGCCATCGAGCTCGCCCGGCTGTACTTCTCCTACGTGCCCCAGAGCTGGCGAGCGCCGCTGCCGGTCTACGAGCCCGAGGAGCCGGCCCGTCCGCTCACCCCCGAGACCGTTCCGCAGCGCGAGAGCGTGCCGTTCGACGTGCACGAGGTCATCGACGGGCTCGTCGACGACGAGAGCTTCTTCGAGATCAAGCCGCTCTTCGCCCCCGAGCTCGTCGTCGGCTTCGCCCGGCTGGCGGGGGAGAGTGTCGGGATCGTCGCCAACAACTCGGCCGTCAAGGGCGGGGTCCTCTTCACCGACAGCGCCGACAAGGCCACCCGGTTCATCTGGACGTGTGACGCCTACTCGATCCCGCTCATCTACCTCGCGGACGTGCCGGGCTTCATGATCGGCTCGGAGGTCGAGCGGGGCGGGATCATCCGGCACGGCGCCAAGATGGTCTCGGCCGTCGCCTCGGCGACCGTGCCCCAGGTCTGCGTCGTCGTCCGCAAGGCCTACGGCGCCGGCCTCTATGCGATGGGCGGGCCGGGCTTCGCCCCGGACGCCACGATCGCCCTGCCGACGGCGCGGATCGCCGTCATGGGACCCGAGGCCGCCGTGAACGCCGTCTATGCCAACAAGATCGCCGAGGTCCGCGAGGCGCACGGCGAGGAGGCGGCCGCGGCATACATCGCGGAGCGGCGCGCGGAGTACGAGGCCGACGTCGACCTCGAGCGGCTGGCGGCCGACCTCGTCATCGACCAGGTCGTCGAGGCCGACGCGCTGCGCGGCGAGCTGCTCCGGCGGCTCCGGTATGCCGCGGGTCGGGACCGCCACTTCGCCACCAAGCGCCGCGACATCCCGCCCGTCTAGCCAGCCGGCTTCGGGTCCGAGGGGTCGGCACGGGATCGGGTCCGAGGGCGGCGCGGGATCGGGTCCGAGGGCGGCGCGGGATCCGGTCCGAGGGCGGCGCGGGATCCGGTCCGAGGGCGGTCGGCGCGGGAGCTGCGACCGGCCCGACGGGCGCACCGATGCGCAGGTTGCTGCAGAGCGTCCGGGTTGCACCATCCCCGCCCGGCACGAAGCTCTGCTAGCAGAACTTCGTGCCGGGCGGGCGGAGGGTCGGGATCCGGGGCGGGTCAGGGGGTGGCGCGGGCGACGTCGAACCAGCCGACCCCCAGCTCGCGCAGGAGCTCGCGCAGCAGGGGGAGCGAGAGGCCGATCACCGTGCTGGGGTCGCCCTCGACGGCGGTGACGAAGGCCCCGCCCAGCCCGTCGATGGTGAAGGCCCCGGCCACCCGCAGCGGCTCGCCCGTCGCGACGTAGGCGTCGACCTCGGCGTCGTCGAGGTCGGCGAAGTGGACCGTCGTCGACGCGGTCGCACCGGTCACCCCGCGGGTCCCTCCCTCGTCGTCGGGGCGTGCGTCGACGAGCCAGTGCCCGGTGTGGAGGACCCCCGTCCGACCGCGCATCCGGCGCCACCGGGCCACGGCCTCGGCCGCGTCGGCCGGCTTGCCGTGGATCTGCGCGTCGAGCTCGAGGACGGAGTCGCAGCCCAGGACGAGCGAGCCCGCACCGTCCGCGTCGAGGATGCCGGCCACGTCGTCCGCCTTGGCCCGGGCCAGCAGGAGCGCCACGTCGGCGGGTCCCAGGTCGTGGCCGGCGGCACGGGCCGCGGCGACGACGGCGTCCTCGTCGACCGAGCTCACCATGACCCGGGGCTCGATCCCCGCGGCGCGGAGCACGGCGAGCCGGGCGGGGGAGGCGGAGGCGAGGGTCAACGAGATGCTCACGCCGGTCACGCTAGCCCAGGACACGCCGCTCCTCGGGTCCCCGGCCCACCGGTGGCTCGCCGTTCGGGTCGGCGGTGATCCTCCCTTCGTCCATCGCCCCGTCGAAGTCAGCGTTCTCCCAGGTCGTGAGGGCAAGACTGCAGACGTGCACCCCGACGACTCGATGCTGCGCCACATCCGGCTCCACCCGAACGAGCGGCTGCTGTGGGCGGACCGACCCCAGCAGGGGGTCGTCCTGCGCGCCCGTGACGCCGTCCTCGTGCCGCTGGGGCTGCTGTGGGCCGGCGCGGTCGTCCTATGGGTGATCCAGAGCTGGCGGGGCCACGCCGCTCTCGGCGTCCTCGGTCTCGGCGTCGTCGCCCTGCTGCCGGGCCTCTGGCTGGGGGCGGGTCGCCTCTTCGCCGACCGGCGGGTCCGCGCCGTGACGATGTACGGGATCACCGACCGACGGGTGGTGGAGGTGCGCCAGGGGCTGCGACCCGCCATCTGGTCGGTGCCGATCGCCGACGTCGAGCCCGTCGACCTCACCGTGCACCGGGACGGGTCGGCGACCATCGACTACGGACCGATGACCGGCCCGGAGCGCGACCTCCGTCTGCTGCCCGCGGCCTCGACCTGGTGGCCCGAGCTCCGGCCGCGCCTGGAGATGGTCCCCAACGGCCGCTGGGTCTACGAGCTGCTCTGCGAGACGGCCGGCGCGCCGGCCGAGGAGCCGGCCGTCCACTGGCCCAGCCACGCTCGAGGTCGGATCCGGACTCAGCCCAGCGTCTCGTCGACGTAGCACCACCGCCAGGCCTCGCCGGGCTCGAGGCTGCGCATGACGGGGTGACCCGTCTGGGTGAAGTGGGCCGTCGCGTGCTTGCCCACCGAGGAGTCGCAGCACCCCACCGACCCGCACGTGAGGCACAGCCGCAGGTGCACCCAGGTCAGTCCGAGCCGCAGGCACTCGGGGCAGCCCGAGGCGGACGTCGGAGTGACGCAGTCCGGCGCGTCGACGAGGTGCTCGCAGGCTCCGGCGACGCCCTCGGGAGCGACCAGCGGAGCCTCGCGGATCTCGTCCGCGCGGGCGAGGGCCCACCCCAGGGTGGACTCCTCGACGTCGAGGGCGCCGAGGACCGTCCCGAGGACCGCCTGGTCGACCGTGCCGCCGTCGCGGATCCGGAGCAGCTCCTCGCGCTCGGCCTGCAGCATCCGCAGCCGGAGCCGCCGGTAGGTCTCGCTCGGTGTCCGCCCCTCGCTGGGCCCGAGGGTGCCGAGCCGCTCCCAGACCCGGTTGACGCGACGCGCCGCGGTCGACCGGAGCTCCTCGAGCACCTCCTCGTCGACGTCGTCGTCGGCCTCGAGGGACCGCAGGCCGGCGCTCACGGCCGCCTGGAGCACGATCGCCTCCTGGAGAGCGTCCTCCCGCGGGTCGGGAGCGCGCACCCGGAGGCGCCGGGCCAGTGCGCCCAGGGTCGTGCCCTGGACGAGGAGGGTCCCGACGGTGACGACCATCGCCGTGAGGAGCAGGACCGGCCGGTCGGGGGTGTCGAGCGGGAGCAGCAGGGCGGCGGCCAGCGTGACGACCCCACGCATGCCGGCCCAGGCGGCGACGAGGGGGAACCGGACGTCGAAGTCGCTCCCCTGGACCCGGCTCTGCACCCAGCGGAAGGGGATGACCCACACGGGGCGCAGGACGATGACGACGACGAGGACGCCGACGGCCACGAGCAGCGCCCGGCCGAGGGACATCCGCCCGCGGTCGACTCCGGTGACGATGGCGTGCGCCTGCAGGCCGATGAGGAGGAAGACCGCGTTCTCGAGGAGGTACTGGATGCTCGCCCAGTTGCTCCGCTCCGAGAGCCGGGACACCGCGCTCTGGAGCACGGTCGAGCGGTGCGTCAGCAGCAGCCCGGTCGTGACGACCGCGAGGACGCCGGAGGCGTGGACGAGCTCGGCCGGCAGGTAGGCCGCGAACGGTGCGATGAGCGAGATGACCGTCTCGGCGACCGGGTCGCTCGTATGCCGCCGCGCGGCGCCGAGGACGACGAAGACGAGCCAGCCGATCCCCACGCCGGCCACGACCGCCCAGGCGAACTCCCCCGCGACGCCGAGGGCGGACAGTCGGCTCGCGCCCTCGACGAGCCCGCTCGCCGCGAGCGCCGTGCTGAGGGCCACCAGGGCCGTCGCGTCGTTGAGGAGGGACTCTCCCTCGAGGATGGTGACGACCCGCCTCGGCAGACCACTGCTCCGTGCGACGGCGGTCGCCGCCACGGCATCGGGCGGGGCGACCACCGCACCGAGAGCGAGAGCGACGGCGAAGGACACCGGCAGCAGGAGCGAGACGGCGATCCCGACGCCGACGACCGTGAAGAGGACGAGGCCGACCGACAGCCCGATGATCGCGACCCGGTTGGCCTTGAGGTCGACGAGCGAGGTACCCAGGGCCGCGGCATACAGGAGCGGGGGCAGCAGCCAGAGCAGGACGATCTCGGGGGACAGCGACAAGGTGGGGATGCCGGGGACGAACGACGCGAGGATCCCGACCCCCATGAGCAGCAGCGGGGAGAAGACCTGCAGCCTGCGGGCGAGGCCGCTCACCAGCAGGACGGTCGTCCCGACGGCGAGGAGGGTCAGGGCCGCGGTCACCGCTGCGCCGTCAGCCCAGCAGCGCGGTGCGCAGCGTGTCGAGGCCGACCGAGCCGATGTCGAGCGCGCGGCGGTGGAACGCGGCCAGGTCGAAGCCGTCACCCTCGCGCCGGGCCACCTCCTCGCGCAGCTCGAGCCACAGCCGTTCGCCGATCTTGTAGCTCGGCGCCTGACCCGGCCAGCCGAGGTAGCGGTCGAGCTCGAACCGGAGGGTCTTCTCGTCGCTGTTGGCGTGCGCGGTGAGGAACGCCCAGGCCTTGTCGTAGTCCCACTCGCCGCCGCCGACCTCGGCCGGGGCCGGCATCCGGCAGTGGACGCCGATGTCGATGACGACGCGGGCGGCCCGCAGCGACTGGGCGTCGAGGAAGCCCATCCGGTCCCCCGGATCGTCGAGGTAGCCGAGCTCGGCCATGAGGCGCTCGGCATACAGCGCCCACCCCTCCCCGTGTCCGGAGGTCCACGACAGCATCCGGCGGTAGGTGTTGAGCAGCGACCGGCGGTAGATGGTCTGGGCGACCTGGAGGTGGTGACCCGGCACGCCCTCGTGATAGACGGTCGTCAGCTCGCGCCAGGTGCCGAACTGGGTGACCCCCTTGGGCACGGACCACCACATCCGACCGGGGCGGCTGAAGTCGTCGCTCGGGCCCGTGTAGTAGATCCCGCCGGTGTTGGTCGGCGCGATCATGCACTCGATGCGCCGCACCGGGTCGGGGATGTCGAAATGGCTCCCGGCGAGGTTGTCGATGACCTCGTCGGCACGTTCCTGCATCCACGCCCGGAGCGCGTCGGTCCCCTCGAGACGGTAGGCGGGGTCGGCGTCGAGGGCCGCGATGGCCTCCTTGACCGAGGCGCCGGGCCGGACCCGCTCGGCCACCTCCACCATCTCGGCGGTGATCCGGGCGAGCTCCTCCTGGCCCCAGGCATAGGTCTCGTCGAGGTCGACCCGGGCGCCGAGGAAGCTGCGGGAGGCCAGCGCATAGTGCTCCCGCCCGGCCGCGTCCTCGGTCGGGGCCCGGTCGAGGAACCGGTCCCGCAGCTGCTCGCCGAGCCGGTCATATGCCGCGGCCGCCTCCCGGGCACCGGTCTCGAGGTCCGCCCGCACGGCCTCGGGCAGGTCGGTGTCGCCCTGCGCGTCGGCGAGCAGTCCCCGGAAGAACCCGTCCTCGGCGGTGAACTGGGCGCACTGCGAGATGCATCCCACGACCTGGCGCCGCGGGGCGACCATCCCCCGGCCCGCCGCGTGCTCGAGGCGGCCCACCCACTGCTCCAGGGCCGCGGGGACCGCGCCGAGCCGGGTGGCGACCGTCGCCCAGTCGGCGGCCGACTCCTTGGGCATGAGGTCGAAGACCTCCCGGACCGACTGCAGGGGGGAGGCGAGGACGTTGAGCTCCATGGCGTCGAAGCCCGCGTCGTGCAGCTCGAGGTCGAGGCCGAGCCGGTCGTGCAGGGCGGCGACGGTGACCCGGTCGACGTCGTCGACGGGGCTCAGCGCGTCGACCTCGGCGAGCGTCCGTCGGGACAGGGCGGCCTGCGCCTCGAGCCCGTCGACGGACAGGTCGTCGAGGGTGTCGTCGAACCCGGGGATCCCGAGGTAGGTCGCGTTGATCGGGCTGAGGGCCACGGCCGCGTCGAAGTAGCGGTCGGCGGCGGCGTCGATGGCGGTGGGGGGTCGCTCCGATGAGGGTGTCTCGGTCACCAGCAGACCGTAACCCACTCGTGGCCGGGGGCGCCCGCACGTAGTCTCCTGGCCATGACCCCCCGGATCCGCTCCGTCAACCTCGGCCGGGCCGCGCCGGTACCCGGGCTCGACGACCTCAGCGCGATCGCCAAGTCGGCGGTGGCCACCGTCGCGGTGCGCGACCCCGGCCCCCGGGGAACCGGGCTCGGCAGCGGCGTCGCGGGCGACGACATCTGCGACCGCCGGCACCACGGTGGGGAGCGTCAGGCGGTGTATGCCGTCGCCGCCGAGGAGCTGCAGTGGTGGGCCGACACGCTGGGCCGGCCGCTGGCCCCGGGGACGTTCGGTGAGAACCTCACGACCGAGGGCCTCGACGTCGACGCGGCGCTCGTCGGGGAGCGGTGGCGGGTGGGGTCCGATGTCGTCCTCGAGGTGACCGGCCCGCGCATCCCGTGCGCGACGTTCGCGGCCCACATGGGGGAGCGGGGCTGGGTCAAGCGGTTCTCGGCCCGGGGACGCACCGGCGCCTACCTGCGCGTCCTGGCTCCCGGTGGGATCTCGGCCGGGGACCCGGTGCGGGTCGAGGACCGTCCCGACCACGACATCGACGTGCCCACCCTCTTCCGGGCCCTCATGGGCGACGTCGTCGCCGCGCGGCGGGTGCTCGACCACGAGGTGGCCGGTGAGCACGACGCGGAACGGCTGCGCCGCCTCGTGGCTCGCTGACCCCAGGGTGCCTCGCCCGCGGCTCCGCGGACGGGCGACCGTCAGCGGTGACGCAACGACAGCGACCAGGCTCCAGTGCCGGGGTGGAGGGGCCGGCGCACCGCGGCGTCGTAGGCCGCCCACGCCGAGCGTCGCCGCGGCTCGGGCGGGGTCTCGTCGCCGAGGGCGGAGAGCACGGTGAGCAGGGCCGCCACCTGCTCGGGCGTGGCGTCGCCGACGATCTCGACACCGCTGCCCGGGGCTGCGGCGTCCGGCCCGGGACCCGGCGTTCCGGAGCTGTCCACGGTCGTCACAGGGGGATGTTGCCGTGCTTCTTGGGGGGCAGCGCGGCGCGCTTGGAGCGCAGCGCCCGCAGCGCCTTGGTGACGTTCATCCGCGTGTTGCTCGGGCTGATGACCGTGTCGATGTAGCCGCGCTCGGCCGCGACATAGGGGTTGGCGAGGGCGTCCTCGTACTCCTTGATGAACATCGCCCTGGCCTCGTCGACGGACTGACCCCGCTCGGCGGCCTTGGCGAGCTCCTTGCGGTAGAGGATGTTGACGGCGCCCTGGGCGCCCATGACGGCGATCTGGGCCGTCGGCCAGGCGAGGTTGATGTCGGCGCCGAGGTGCTTGGAGCCCATGACGTCGTAGGCGCCGCCGTAGGCCTTGCGGGTGATGACCGTGACGAGCGGGACGGTCGCCTCGGCATACGCGTAGAGGAGCTTGGCCCCGCGCCGGATGATCCCTCCCCACTCCTGGTCGGTGCCGGGAAGGAAGCCGGGCACGTCGACGAAGGTGAGGATCGGGACGTTGAAGGCGTCGCAGGTCCGGACGAACCGGGCGGCCTTCTCGGAGGCCGCGATGTCGAGGGTGCCGGCGAACTGCATCGGCTGGTTCGCGACGATGCCCACGGGGTGGCCCTCGATCCGGCCGAACCCGGTGACGATGTTGGGGGCGTAGAGGGGCATGACCTCGAGCCAGTCGGCGCCGTCCCCGGTGTCGTCGAGGACGTGCTCGATCACCTGGTGCATGTCGTAGGGCACGTTCGGGCTGTCGGGGATGATCGTGTCGAGGAAGCGGTCCGCGTCGGTGACCTCGAGGTCGGCCTCGACGTCGTAGGCCGGGGGCTCCTCGAGGTTGTTGCTCGGCAGGTAGGACACCAGCGCCTTGACGTACTCGATGGCGTCGGCCTCGTCGGTGCCCATGTAGTGGGCGACACCGGACTTCGTGTTGTGCGTCTTGGCGCCGCCGAGCTCCTCGAAGCCGACGTCCTCGCCGGTGACCGTCTTGATGACGTCGGGCCCGGTGATGAACATGTGCGACGTCTGGTCGACCATGATGGTGAAGTCGGTGATGGCGGGGGAGTAGACGGCGCCGCCGGCACACGGCCCCATGACGAGCGAGATCTGCGGGATGACTCCGGAGGCATGGACGTTGCGGCGGAAGATCTCGGCGTAGAGGGCCAGCGAGACGACACCCTCCTGGATGCGGGCGCCGCCGGAGTCGTTGATCCCGATGACCGGGCAGCCGACCTTCATGGCGAAGTCCATGACCTTGGTGATCTTCTCGCCGAAGACCTCGCCGAGCGAGCCGCCGAAGACGGTGAAGTCCTGGGCGAAGACCGCGACGGTCCGGCCGTCGATCGTGCCGTAGCCGGTCACGACACCGTCGCCGTAGGGGCGGATCTTCTCCTGCCCGAACGCCGTCGAGCGATGCCGGGCGTACTTGTCCATCTCGACGAAGGAGCCCTCGTCGAGGAGCATCTCGATCCGCTCGCGGGCGGTCTTCTTGCCGCGGGCATGCTGCTTCTCCACGGCCCGCTCGGATCCCGCGCTGGCGACCTCGGCGACCCGGCGCTTGAGGTCGGCGAGCTTCCCGGCGGTGGTGCTCGTGTCGATGTCGGTGTGGACGTCGGTCCCGCCGATCGACTTGAGGTCGGTGCTCTTCGACATGGACGGCAGCCTAGCCTTGACGGCATGCCAGTGAGCGAGGGCCCGAGCGGTGACCGGACGCCGCTGCGCGCCGAGCGGATCACCCCGGGCGAGCCCTGGGTCGGGGTCGACGTCCGCGAGGTGGTGGGGTCGACGAACGCCGAGGTCGCCGGGCGCGCGGTGAGGTGGCTCGCCGTGACCGCCGAGGCGCAGTCCGCCGGCCGCGGCCGCCTGGACCGGAGCTGGACGACGACGCCGGGGCTCTCGCTCGCGGTCTCCGCCCTCGTCCCGGCGCCGCCGGCTCCCGGCTGGGTCCCGCTCGTCACCGGCCTCGCCCTGGTCCGCGCGGTCGAGGAGACCTGCGGGATCGCCGTCCGACTCAAGTGGCCCAACGACGTCCTCTGCCCCGCCGACGAGGACCGCAAGCTCGCCGGCATCCTCTGTGAGTGGGTGCCCGACGGCATCGTCGTGGGCGCAGGGGTCAACGTCCACCAGGGGCGCGCCGACCTCCCCGTGGACACCGCGACGTCGCTCTCGCTGTGCGGGGCCGGGGTCGTGTCCCGCGAACGGCTGCTCACGGCATACCTCCACCACCTCGCCGCGCTCGTGGCCGCCCTCGGCGACCGGAGCGGGCAGGAGGAGGCCCGGGTGGCCTACCGCGAGCGGTGTGCCACGATCGGCCGGGACGTCGTCCTCCACCTCCCCGACGCGACGACCCGGACCGGCCGGGCGACGGGCGTGGACGAGGACGGCAGACTGGTGGTAGAGACGGCGGACGGACCGTATGCCGCGTCCGCCGGCGACGTCGTCCACGTCCGGACGGCCTGAGCCGTCGGTCGCGAGAGGAGTTGCGGTGAGCGAGCAGCCGGGTGGGCACGCGAATGCCGTGCACCCCGGCGACGCGCTCCCCGGCGGCGCACTCCCCGGCGAGGTCGAGGAGACCCTGCTCGGCCCGGCCGCGGAACCCACCCGGGCGAGCGTCGGCGGCGCCGACATCGCCCCGACGACCGCCCGTCGCTTCTGGCACGCCCTCGGCTTCCAGGTGCTGCCGGGTGAGGAGCCCCGGTTCACCGACGCCGACGTCGCGGCCATGGCCCGGGTCGCGCACCTCATCGAGACCGAGGGGTCGTCCGAGGACTTCGCGCTGGCGATGACCCGTGCCCTGGGCCGAACCGTCGAGCGGCTCAGCGTCTGGCAGACCCAGCTCGTCGCCGAGGCCCTGGCGACGTCGGGTACGCCGTGGCCGCAGAGCCCCGACGGCGCCCGTCCCGACCGCGACGTGGCCGAGGGGGTCGCGGCCTGGCTCGTCGCGCATGCCGACGAGCTCGGCGAGCTGCTCCAGTACTCCTGGCGCCGCCACCTCACCGGCGCCATCGCGAGGATGCTCACCGACGCCGGGTCGGCCGGAGACCACGACGCCTCCGCGCCGCCCAGGGTCGTGGGGTTCGCCGACCTCGTCTCGTTCACGGCGCTCGTCTCGCGGATGAGCGAGCAGCAGGTGGCCGCCCTGGTGCAGCGCTTCGAGATGCTCGCGAGCGACGTCGTGACGACCCACGGCGGCCGGATCATCAAGACGGTCGGGGACGAGGTCCTCTTCGCCCACACCGACTGCTCGGCGGCGGCCGCCATCGCCCTCGACCTCGTCGCGGCGATGGCCGAGGACGACCTGCTGCCGGAGGTCCGGGTCGGCATGGCCCAGGGGCGGGTCGTCTCGCGGCTCGGCGACGTCTTCGGGACGACGGTCAACACGGCGAGCCGGCTGACGGCCATCGCGCCCGCGGGCACCGTCTATGTCGACGACGCGCTGGCCAAGCTGCTCGGCTCGGTGTCCGGGTTCACGATGACCGAGCTGCGCCGACGCCACCTGCGTGGCATCGGGATGGTCACCCCGTCGGAGCTGCGCCGGGCACCCGGCGAGCGCGTGTCGACCGCAAGGGCGGGCGCGGGGTAGCCCGCACTGCCTATGATCGGGCCATGACGAGAGTTCTCCTCGCCGAGGACGACCCAGCGATCTCCGAGCCGCTCGCGCGCGCGCTGCGGAGGGAGGGCTACGACGTCGAGGTGCGCTCCGACGGCCTCGCCGCTCTCGAGGCCGGGCGGGAGGACCCCGACCTGCTCGTCCTGGACCTCGGGCTGCCCCAGCTCGACGGGCTCGAGGTGTGCCGCCGCCTCCGCGCGGAGGGCCACACGCTCCCGGTGCTCATCCTCACCGCCCGGGCCGACGAGGTCGACACCGTCGTCGGGCTCGACGCCGGGGCCGACGACTACGTGACCAAGCCGTTCCGGCTAGCCGAGCTCCTCGCCCGGGCCCGGGCGCTGCTCCGCCGCGGACCGGGCGAGGCGCCGACGAGCGACTCCCTGGTCCGGATCGACCCCGAGGGGCACCGGGCCTTCCTCCGCGACGAGGAGCTGCAGCTGACCGCGAAGGAGTTCGAGCTCCTCCGCGTCCTCGTCCGCAACGAGGGCAAGGTCGTCTCTCGCGAACAGCTCATGCGAGAGGTCTGGGACACCGCCTGGTTCGGGTCGACCAAGACCCTCGACATGCACATCTCGGTCCTGCGCCGCAAGCTCGGCGACGAGGCGACCCAGCCGCGCTACATCACGACGATCCGGGGCGTGGGCTTCCGGTTCGACGGTTCGGCCGACTGAGGCCATGCGCCGGGAGCTCATCCGGTCGACGATCCTCTCGGTCGGGGTCACCCTGGGCGTCTTCGCCGTCCCGCTCCTCGTCGTGCTGGCCTGGCTCGCCGGGCTCGCCCCGGCGGACCGGCAACGAGAGATCACCCGGCTCGCCGACCACGACAACCTCCTCATCGCCTTCATCGTCGTCGTCGTGCTGTCCTTCGCGGCGCTCGCGGCGGGGTGGTACGTCGGCAGCTGGCGCTCCGGCGAGCTGACGACGACGCTCGCCCGGCTCGCCGACGACGCCGACCGGCTCGGCCGAGGGGAGTCCCGGCTCGAACCGCTCAGCACCGGGATCGGCGAGGTCGACCGGGTCCACAACGTCCTGGCCCGCAGTGCCCAGCAGATCACCAAGAACCTCGCCTCCGAGCGCGACTTCGCCGCCGACGCCTCACACCAGCTGCGCACGCCCCTGACGGCGTTGCTCATGCGGCTCGAGGAGATCGCCGCCACCGACGACCTCGCCGTCGTGGCGGAGGAGGCCCCGATCGCCATCGCCCAGGTGGAACGGCTCAGCCGGGTCGTCGACGACCTCATGGGCCGCAGCCGCCGCTCCACCGAGACCAGGCCCAGCGTCAGCCTCGACACCGTCCTGGCGTCGCTGCAGCGCGAGTGGCAGCCGGCGTTCGAGAGGGCCCGGCGCAGCGTCCACGTGCAGGGTGAGCGGGGGCTGAAGGTCCGGTCCACGCCGGTCGCCCTGGCCCAGATCCTCTCGACCCTCCTCGAGAACTCCCTGTCGCACGGCAAGGGCACCGTCGAGATCGCGGCGCGGCGCAGCGGCCCGTCGGTCGTCGTCGAGGTCAGCGACCAGGGCGACGGTGTCTCCGCGACGATCGCGCCGCACATCTTCGAGCGGTCGGTGTCCTCGAAGGGCTCCGGCCTGGGGCTGACCCTCGCCCGCGACCTCGCCGAGTCCAACGGCGGCCGGCTCGAGCTCATCAGCGCCCAGCCGGCGGTCTTCGCCCTCTTCCTGTCCGAGGCCGAGGACTGAGGGCGGATGCCGCGGGCGCGGCATCCGCTGCGTGCTCCGGCTCAGCCGACGAGCTGTTCGGGCTCGTCGGCGACCTGCTCGCCGGCGAAGACGAAGCGGCGGTAGGTCCAGAACCGGAACAGGGTCCCCAGGCCGATGCCGACCACCGAGGCGATGTTGTCGTCGAGGGTGCTCGTCAGGTCGAGGCCGTAGTGGGAGAAGGCCAGCACGACGGCCGAGATCGCCAGGGCGATGCCGTTGACGACGACGAAGAGCGCGAGCTCGTGGTGGACCGGCCGGCTGCGTCGGTGCCGGAACGTCCACTGCCGGTTGCCCAGCCAGGCGACCATGGTGGCGACCGCACCGGAGATGAGCTTGGCCGTCGTCACCTTGTCGGGGAGCACGGTGTGCCAGAGCAGGTTCGCGCCGCCGAGGTCGATGACGAAGGAGACCGCCCCGACGACCCCGAACTTGATCAGCTCGCGGTAGAGGACGGTGACCGCCCCGCGGAGCCGGTCGACGAGGCCGGTGAGGGGCGAAGGCACCCGCGCATCGTACCGGCGCCGCCCGGGACCGTTATCCTCGCCGGGTGACCACGCCGACCCGAACCCCTGGCGGCTTCCCCGTCGTCGGCATCATCGGGGGCGGCCAGCTGGCCCGGATGTGTGCAGGTCCCGCGGCCGAGCTCGGGCTGACGCTCAGCGTGCTCGCCGAGTCCGACCTCGCCTCGGCGGCGCTCGTCATCCCGTCGGCGCCGGTCGGCCACCACGCCGACACCGAGGCCGTGCTCGACTTCGCCCGGCACTGCGACGTCGTCACCTTCGACCACGAGCACGTGCCGTCCGACGTCCTCGAGGCCCTGCGCGGCGCCGGCATACCCCTGCATCCCCATCCCGAAGCGCTCGTCTATGCCCAGGACAAGCTGGCGATGCGGGAGCGGCTGTCCGGCCTCGACATCCCGTGCCCCCGGTGGACCGCGGCCCGCACGCTCGCCGAGGTCGAGGCCTTCGCCGAGCAGGCCGGCTGGCCGGTCGTCGCCAAGACCCCACGGGGCGGCTACGACGGCAAGGGGGTGCGGCTCGTCACGGCGGACGAGGGCGCCGAGGGGCTCGCCGACTGGCTCGCCCGTGCCGCGACCAGGGGTGAGGCGCTGCTGCTCGAGGAGGCCGTGCCCTTCGTCCGTGAGCTCGCCGTGCTCATCGCCCGCAGCCCGTCGGGCCAGGCGGCAGCGTGGCCGGTGGTCGAGACCGTCCAGACCGACGGGATCTGCACCGAGGTGGTCGCACCGGCGCCCGGCATCGCGCCCGACCTCGCGGTGGCGGCCACCGAGGCGGGGCTGCGGATCGCCGGCGCGCTGGACGTCACCGGCGTCCTCGCCGTCGAGATGTTCGAGGTCGTGGGGCCCGACGGACGCCCGGCCTTCCTCGTCAACGAGCTGGCGATGCGCCCGCACAACTCGGGCCACTGGAGCATGGACGGGTCGGTCACCGGTCAGTTCGAGCAGCACCTGCGCGCCGTGCTCGACCTGCCCCTCGGGTCACCACGGGCCCTGGCTCCCGTCACGGTGATGGCGAACGTCCTCGGCGGCGAGGACGAGGAGCTCTACCCGGCATACCGGCACGTCATGGCCCGCGACCCCGAGGTCAAGGTCCACATGTACGGCAAGGACGTCCGCCCGGGACGCAAGATCGGGCACGTCAACGTCTGCGGCTCCGATGTCACCGACCTGCGCGAGCGGGCCGGCCACGCGGCCGACTACATCAGGGGTGTGGTGAGGCAGTGAGCGAGGGTATGCCGCGGGGCCCGCTCGTCGGGCTCGTCATGGGCAGCGACAGCGACTGGCCGGTCATGCAGGCGGCGGCCGAGGTTCTCGAGGAGCTCGCGGTGCCCTACGAGGCCGACGTCGTCTCGGCGCACCGGATGCCCGAGGAGATGCTCGACTACGGTCGCAGCGCCGAGTCGCGCGGTCTGCGGGTACTCATCGCCGGCGCCGGGGGTGCCGCACATCTGCCGGGGATGCTCGCGTCGGTGACCTCGCTGCCGGTCATCGGGGTGCCGGTGCCGCTCGCCCGGCTCGACGGGCTGGACTCGCTGCTGTCCATCGTCCAGATGCCGGCCGGGGTGCCGGTCGCGACGGTCTCGATCGGCGGCGCCCGGAACGCCGGGCTCCTCGCGGCCCGCATCCTCGGCGCGGGCGAGGGACCCCGGGCCGAGGGGCTGCGCGCCGCGCTGGGGCGGTTCCGGGCCGCTCTGCGCGACGAGGCCCACGCCAAGGGGGCCGCCCTGCGCGAGCGGCGCGCCGAGTAGCGACGTCCCCGCGCGGGTCCGCTCCCCGTCGGGCGCCCCCCCGGCACGAACCTCTGCTAGCAGAGTTTCGTGCCGTACGGGGGTGTTGCAACCTACCCGTTCGGCAGCACCTTCTGCTAGCAGAGGTTCGTGCACGGGGCTGGCGGGAGGGCGACGCGGGTCAGGAGCGGCGGGCCTGGACGCGGGGCCACTCGATCTTCGGGCAGGTGTCCATGACGACGGCGATCCCGGCGGCCAGGGCGCGCTCCGCGGCGGCCTCGTCGACGACGCCGAGCTGGAGCCAGAGCGCCTCGATGCCGAGCCGGTCGCGCTCGGCGATGGCCTCGTCGACGACCTCACCGACGAGCCCGGAGTTGACGAAGCAGTCGACGACCCGCACCGGCCCCTGCGGGATCTGGGCCAGCGCGGCATACCCTGTGCGGCCGTCGACCTCCTCGGCCCGCGGGTGGACGGGGATGATCCGCATGCCCCGCGCGGCGTGCAGCCAGCCGGCGATGTCGTATGCCGTGCGCCGGCGGTTGGCGGAGAGGCCGACGACCGCCCAGGTCGACGGCTCGGTGAGCAGCCGCTCGATGAGGTCGGGGTCGTTGAGGGGAGGAGGAGTCACAGCACCATCATCGCCCGCCCGCGGCGGCCGGGGCCGGAGGGTCGGCGAACCAGCCCTCGGCGCGGGGGGTTGCGTCGTGGCCGCGGCGCGGGGTTGGCTGGACGCGGCCCGACACGTGGGCCGACCCCGTCCGCAGACCACCGACCCCGAGGAGCCCACCGTGAAGTTCGGCCTGTTCATCCCCCAGGGCTGGCGCCATGACCTCGTGGGCATCGACCCCGCCCAGCACTGGGGCGTCATGGCCGGGCTGGCCCGGCGGACCGACGGCATCCCGAACTGGGCCTCACTGTGGGTCTACGACCACTTCCACACCGTGCCGCGGCCGAGCGAGGAGGCGACCCACGAGGCCTGGAGCCTCATGGCGGCCTTCGCCGGGGTGACCGGCCGGGTCCGGCTGGGCCAGATGTGCACGTGCATGGCCTACCGGAACCCCGCCTACCTCGCCAAGGTGGCCGCGACCGTCGACATCATCTCCGAGGGCCGCCTCGAGATGGGCATCGGCGCCGGGTGGTACGAGCACGAGTGGCGGGCCTACGGGTACGGCTTCCCCAGCGCCGGCGAGCGGATCGCCCGGCTCGAGGAGGGCGTCGAGATCTTCCGTCGCATGTGGATGGAGGGGAAGGCGACCTTCGAGGGCGCCCACTACCAGGTCGACGGCGCGATCTGCGCCCCCCGTCCCCTGCAGGGGACCAGCGCACCCGGCAGCCGGACCAACGGCATCCCGGTGTGGGTCGCGGGCGGCGGTGAACGCAAGACGCTGCGCATCGCCGCCCGGTATGCCGACTACACGAACTTCTCGGGCATGCCCGACGAGTTCGCGCACAAGAGCACGGTGCTCCGGGAGCACTGCGAGGCCGTGGGGCGCGACTACGACGAGATCGTGCGCAGCGCCAACTTCAACGTCGTCATCGGTCGGGACGAGCGCGAGGTGGCCGACCGGATCGCCTGGATCCGTGACCACTACACCCGGGCCGGGCTGCCCGAGAAGGTCGTCGAGTCCACGGTCCGGTCCTTCGAGGAGGGCCCGCTGGTCGGGACCCCGGAGCAGGTCGCCGAGGCGCTCGCCGGGCTGCAGGACCTCGGGATGACCTACGCGATCACGTACTTCGTCGAGGCGGCCTACGACATCGGTGGGGTGGAGCTCTTCGAGCGCGAGGTGATGCCGGCCTTCGTCGACCACGACGAGCCGCGCCACCTCTGGCACCTGGGCCGTCACCGCTGAGGGCCGTCGGTCGCCGGACGCGCGGCCCGGGCCGACACGCCGGACCCGGACGGGCCGGAGGTGACCTCGGCCACACCAGTGCCCCGGGCCGACGCGCCGTCGCGGCGGTACCGTGGCCCTCGTGACCGGCAACCCCGACTTCCCGTTCTACGCGCTCTCCGAGGACCACCAGATGCTCCGGGAGGCCGTCCGCGACCTCGCCGAGGCCAAGATCGCCCCGTATGCCGCGGCGGTCGACGAGGAGGCCCGCTACCCGCAGGAGGCCCACGACGCCCTCGTCGCGACGGACTTCTTCGCGCCCCACATCCCCGAGGAGTACGACGGGGTCGGCGCCGACGCGCTGGCCACCGTCATCGTCATCGAGGAGGTGGCCAGGGTCTGCGCGAGCTCCTCGCTCATCCCGGCGGTCAACAAGCTGGGCACGGTCCCGCTCCTGCTGGCCGGGAGCGAGGAGATCAAGGCCCGCTACCTGCCACCGCTCGCGCACGGCGAGACGACCTTCTCCTACGCGCTGTCCGAGCGTGAGGCCGGGTCGGACACGGCCGCCATGCGCTGCCGGGCCACCCGTGACGGCGACGACTGGGTCCTCAACGGCTCGAAGTCGTGGATCACCAACGCCGGGGTGTCCGGCCTCTACACGGTGATGGCGATGAGCGACCCCGACGGCCCGCGCGGCGGCAACATCACGGCGTTCGTCGTCGAGGCCTCCGACGAGGGGTTCTCGGTCGGCGAGAAGGAGCGCAAGCTCGGCATCAAGGGCAGCCCCACCCGCGAGATCTACTTCGACGGCTGCCGGATCCCCGGCGACCGGGTCGTCGGCACCCCTGGCGACGGCCTCAAGATCGCCCTGCGGACCCTCGACCACACCCGGGTGACGATCGGCGCCCAGGCCGTCGGGATCGCCCAGGGCGCTCTCGACCAGGCCGTCGCCTACATCAAGGACCGGCGCCAGTTCGGCAAGCGGATCGCCGACTTCCAGGGCATCCAGTTCATGCTCGCCGACATGGCCATGGAGCTCGAGGCGGCTCGTCAGCTCGTCTACGTCGCCGCGGCCAAGTCCGAGCGGATGGACGCCGACCTGTCCTTCTTCGGCGCCGCCGCCAAGGCCTACGCCTCCGACGTCGCGATGAAGGTGACGACCGACGCGGTCCAGCTGCTCGGTGGCGCGGGCTACACCCGCGACTTCCCGCTCGAGCGGATGATGCGCGACGCCAAGATCACCCAGATCTACGAGGGGACGAACCAGATCCAGCGGATCGTCATGGCCCGCCACCTCCTCAAGGGCTGACCAGACGCCGGACCCGGGCTGACCCGGGGCTGACCGGGCCCGACACGGCCCGACCGGGTGACCCACGCCCGACCGGTCCGAGGGCACCGGTCGCCCTCAGCCGCCGCTGGGCACCCCGTTGGTCCCGGCCGGCGGGGCGGTCAACGGCTGGCCGGAGCGCAGCATCCCGAACAGGGCCTTGGCCCGCGCCGTGTCCCACTTCACCGAGCTCCCGGCCGAGGTCTGGTAGTTGATGTCGGCGAGCGGTACGACCAGGCTCAACGTCTCGTCCTTCGACACCCCACGCAGGGCCTGGGCGACCCGGTAGGCATCCATGAGCGAGGTGTCCTCCCCGACGGTGAGGCCACCGGCGACGCTGTGCGTGACGTCCCACCACCGGGTGGGGACGAGGACCGTGGCCGGAGTGGCGACCTTGGCCATGATCGCGCCGAGGAACTGGCGCTGCCGGGCCGCCCGGCCGATGTCGCCCCGGGGGTCGGAGTAGCGGGCCCGGACGTAGCCGAGGGCCGTCGGCCCGTCGAGCTGCTGGCAGCCCTTGGCCAGGTTGATGTGCGCCTCGTGGTCGTTCATGGCGAAGGGCACGCAGATCCGGACCCCGCCCAGGCTGTCGACCACGCCCACGAAACCGCCGAAGCCCACCTCCACGTAGCCGTCGATCCTCAGGTCGGTGGCCTGCTCGACGGTCCGGACCAGCAGCGGCGCGCCGCCGAAGGAGTATGCCGCGTTGATCTTGTTGCTGCCGTGGCCGGGGATCGGCACGTAGCTGTCCCGCGGGATGGAGATCAGGGCGCTCTTGCCGCCGCCCGAGGGGACGTAGACGAGGATGATCGAGTCGGTGCGCTGCCCGGCCACCGTACCGGTCCCCAGCTTCTTGCGCTGGGCGGCGGTGAGCCCGGCCCGGCTGTCGGAGCCGACCAGGAGGTACACGTGGCCGGCCGCCGGCGTGGCGCCCCGGGCGCCGGTGGGGGTCGTGTTCACGCGAGCCACCGTGCTCCAGGCGTGGTACGGGGCATAGACGATGAAGCCGGCATACGCGAGCAGGACGACGAGGACGAGGAGGAGGCCGCGGCGCAGGCCCACGCCGCGGCGACGGGTCCGGACCGGTGGACCGGAGGGGGTCGTCGGCCGGGGCGCCTGCCGCAGGCGGCCCGGGGGCGGCGGGGGAGCGGTGCGGGAGCGCTCCCCCGCGGAGGCGCCCGCCCCGGGGCGCCGACCGCGGGTGTCGACGAGGAATGAGTCGTGCTCCTCCGGCACGCCACCCGATGGCCGAGGTCGCGACGCCCGGTCCGGTCCGGGACCTCGACCCGCCCCGTCGCGGCGCGGCGCCCCGGACCCGGTCGGGCGCGGTGCACCTCGCTGCGGGATCGGGCGGGCATCGTCGTCGTGGCTCATGGGGACTTCCGTCGGTCGGGGCTGCCGGGGACACGGCCCGACCAGTCTGCCAAGCCCTGCTGGAGCCCCGGCCAGCGACACTCGTGTCGAAGGCAGGCCGTGGCGTTTGGAATACTGCACGCGTGCACCCCGACTCCACGACCCTCGCGGCCGCGGACCGACCCCTGCTGAGCGTCGTCGTCCCCGTCTACAACGTCGAGGACTATCTCGTCGCCTGTCTGGAGTCCCTCGCCCGGCAGACGCAGCCGGGCCTGGAGGTCATCCTCGTCGACGACGGGTCGACCGACGACTCCGGAGCGATCGCCGAGCGGTTCGCGGCGGGCCGCCTGGGCTGGACCGTCCTGCACGTCGAGAACGGCGGCCTCGGGCGGGCCCGCAACATCGGGATGGACCGGGCGACCGCCGACTACATCGCGTTCGTCGACTCCGACGACCTCGTGCCGCGCGACGCCTACGAGCTCATGCTCCACGCGGTCATGGGCAGCGGCAGCGACCTGGTGAGCGGCCAGGTGCTGCGCTACGACGGCGCCCGCACCCACGGGTCGGGGCTGCACTACCGCGCCATCACATCCACCCAGATCCGCACCCACATCTCCAGGACACCGTCGCTCATCAACGACACGACGGCCTGGAACAAGGTGTACCGCCTGGCCTTCCTGCTCGAGCACGGCCTGCGCTTCCCCGAGGGCGTCTACTACGAGGACATCCCGCTGACCCTGCGGGCGCACTTCCTCGCCTCGTCCGTCGACGTCCTCGCCGAGCCGGTCTACCTGTGGCGCGAGCGACAGACGGCGGAGCCCTCGATCACCCAGCGGCGGAACGAGGCCCAGAACCTGCGCGACCGGATGGCGGCGGTGCGCAGCATCGACCGCTTCCTCGCCGAGACGGGCAACGCCCGCGGCAAACGGGTCCACGACGGCAAGGTCCTCGCCATCGACCTGCCCCTCTACATCGACGTCGTCCACGAGGGCGATGTCGAGTTCCAGGAGGCGCTGGTCACCGAGTTCGCCGACTACCTGCGCGGGGTGAGCCCTGCCGACATCGCGGCCCTGCCACCGCTCCGACAGCTCCAGCTGCACCTCATCGGCAAGGGGATGCGCCAGCACCTCATCGAGCTGCAGGACTACGTCCGCCAGCCGGGCAACTCCGCCCGCGTGGTCCGCCAGGGTCTGCGCCTCTACGCCGACCTGCCGTTCCGCGGCGACCCCGAGGTGGGCGCCCCGGACTCGATCTACGACGTGACCCGCAGCCAGCCGCTCGTCACCGGCGTCCGCGACGTCTGGTGGGAGGGCGACCGCCTCACGATCGACGGCCATGCCTACATCAACCGGGTGGCCGACGCGGGACCTCTGTCGACGGTGCACCGGATCCAGCTGAGGCGGTTGGGCATGGATGCCGACCTGCGCGCCCGGGTGCCCGCCAAGCGGGTCCGGCGGCCGGACCTCACGGCCGGCTACCAGGCCGCGCCGGTGAGCATCACCGGCGCGGGCTTCCTCGCGTCGGTGCCGCCCGAACCGCTGCGTCTGCCGGCCGGCCGGGACGTCGCCGAGTACGAGCTCCTGGCCCAGGTCGCCGCGCGCAGCGCGCGTCGCGGAGCGGCGGTGGGACGGGCCGAGAAGGGCCGGGCCCTCAACCCGCCGCGCGCCCTCATCGACCCCGACACCATCGTCGTCGTCGCCTACCGGGGCCCACGGCTGCGCATCTGCTCCCGACGGGTCCGCGGCCTGCTCACCGGCGTGGGCATCACCGATGACGAGGTCACCCTGCGGTTGCGTTCCGTCCCTGGTACAGACCTGCGCGGCGCCGCCGTGCACCTGCGTCGCCTCGACTCGGTCAGCGGCGTCACCGTCCCCCTCGACGTCGAGGACGGGACCGCCTCCGCGACCGTGTCCGTCGCCGACCTCGCGATCCATCCCGAGTCGCTCAACGAGCGGCAGTGGCGGATCTGGCTCGTGTGCCCGCGGCCGGGCGCTGAGGCCGTCGATGCCGAGACCGCCGAGGCCGAGGTGTCCGAGGCCGCGTCCTACGAGAGCGAGAAGGAGGACCGGCAGGCCCCCGCCGGTGCCCGGGTCGCCCCGCTCTTCCTCGACCCCGACCTGCCCGACGCGATCGGCCGGGCCCGAGGACGTCTCGTCATCGTCAACCAGAACGGCCTGCGGGGCGCCCTGCTGAGCGACCTGTACCCCGTTCCGGTCATGACCGGGTTCACCCTCGACAACGACGGGCTGCGCCTCGTCGGCCTGCGCAACGGCTCCCCGGCGACCGAGCTGCTGCTCGCGGCGGCGGGGGAGCGGCATACGGTTCCCCTCGAGGGCACCGACGACCGCTGGACGGCGACGATCCCACGTCGGGGGCTGCCCGGGCGGCCGGTGCTGCGCTGGCTCGAGGGCCGGTGGACCGTGTCGGTCCCGAGCGACGACCCCGGCGAGCCGGACCTGCCGGTCCTGGTCTCCAGCGCGGCCGAGCAGCTCCTCGTGGCCGACCCCGAGGACGACCTCGTCAGGGTGGCCCTGCGCTCGACCCAGCGACACGAGCTCCTGCTCGACGTCGACGCCTCCGGCGCCCATGCCGACCGCGGCCGCCACAACCGCGAGCGGGCGCGGACGGTGACCTACCGGATCGCCCGGCGCAGGCCGCTGGAGGACACCATCTTCTTCGAGGCGTGGAAGGGGCGGCAGTACTCGGACAGCCCGCGCGCGATCTTCGAGGAGCTGCAGCGACGTGGTGACCCGCGCCGGATGGTGTGGGCCGTCGAGAGCCACGCCGTCGAGACGCCCGACGGCGTCGAGACGGTCATCACCGGCGGGAGCGACTACTTCCAGCAGCTCGGCCGGGCGCGGTGGGTCGTCAGCAACGACTCGATGCCGACGCACTACGTCAAGCGGGAGGGCAGCCACTACGGCCAGACGTGGCACGGCACCCCGCTCAAGCGGATCGCCTTCGACATGCCGAGCCTGCAGATGTCGAACAAGAACTACCTCGAGCAGTTCTCGCACGAGGTGACCAAGTGGGACGCGCTGGTCTCCCCGAACCCGTTCTCGACCGAGATCTTCACCCGCGCGTTCCGCTACTCCGGCCCGGTCCTCGAGATCGGCTACCCGCGCAACGACATCTTCTTCCACGAGGCCGAGCGCGAGGCCCGGGCGGCGGCCGTCCGGGAGCGGCTCGGCCTGCCCGAGGGCCGGCGGGTCGTCCTCTATGCGCCGACCTGGCGGGACAACCAGTACGACAAGTCCGGGCGCTACCGCTTCGCGATGAAGCTCGACCTGGAGCGCATGTACCGCAAGCTCAAGGACGAGGCGGTCCTGCTCATCCGGGGCCACCAGCTCGTCGCCCAGCGCGTCGACACCTCGTTCTTCGGCGGGTTCGTGCGCAACGTGTCGACCTACCCCGACATCAGCGACCTCTACCTCATCGCCGACGTCCTGGTCACGGACTACTCCTCGGTCATGTTCGACTTCGTCAGCACCGGTCGGCCGATGCTCTTCTACACCTACGACCTCGAGGCCTACCGCGACGACCTGCGCGGGTTCTACCTCGACTTCGAGACCGACGCTCCCGGCCCGCTCCTCATGCACACCGACGAGGTCGTCGAGGCGCTACGGTCGCTGCCGGAGGTCGCCCGAGCCTCCGAGGCGAGGTATGCCGCGTTCCGCGACCGCTTCGCCGGCCTCGAGGACGGTGGCGCCTCGGGTCGCTTCATCGACCGCTTCCTCGCGAACTGACAGGCACCATGGCCACGTTGCGCAGCCTTCTCGCCCGCTCCTCGGAGATCGTCGGCAAGGTCCGCACGGCGGTCCCCGCGCAGGTCCGCGAGGTCGCGCGGCGTCGGCCGATCGAGGACGACGTGGTCCTCTACGAGGCCTACGGCGGCCGCGGCGTCCTGTGCCACCCCGAGGCGATCTTCCGAGAGCTCGTCGACGACCCCGAGCTCGCGCACCTCAGGCACGTGTGGGTCCTCCACGACGACGCGGCGGCGACGGAGGCCGGCCGGGCCCTCACCGGGCACCCTCGGGTCTGCGTGGTGCGGCCCGGCAGCGTGGCCTACGTCCGCCACCTGGCGACGGCGCACTACCTCGTCAACAACGCGACCTTCCCCGCCGGCTGGGGCAAGCGGCCGGGCCAGGTCTACCTCAACACGTGGCACGGCACCCCCCTGAAGTCGATGGGCTACGACCAGCCCGACGGGATCTCGGCGACCCGCAACGTCGTGCGCAACTTCCTCATGGCCGACTACGTCCTGACCAGCGGCCCGTACATGACCGAGAAGATGTATGCCGGCGGCTACCGACTCACCAACCTCTTCGCCGGCGACGTCATCGACGAGGGCGGGCCGCGGACCGACCGGCAGGTCCTCGATGCGGCGGGCCGCTCCGCTGTCCTCGCCCGGCTCCGCCGCGGCGGGGTGGTGGTCGGCGACCACGACACCGTGGTCCTCGTCGCGCCGACCTGGCAGGGGGAGTCCTTCGCGTCGGCCCGCGACGACGCCGAGGTGCTCGGCCGCCGGGTCCGCGAGCTCCGTGAGCTGCTGCCCGAGGGACACCGGGTCGTGCTCAAGGTCCACCAGCAGGTCTACCGGGCCGCCGCCGGGCATCCTGAGCTGCACGGCATCCTCGTGCCCGGCGACGTCCCCGCCAACGAGGTTCTCGGCGTCACCGACGTCCTCGTCAGCGACTACAGCAGCATCTTCTTCGACTTCCTCGGCACCGGGCGGCCGATCGTCTTCTTCACCCCCGACGAGGAGGCCTACCGGGACGAGCGCGGCGTCTACCTCGACCTCGCGAGCGACCTGCCCGGACCGACGACCCGGACCATCGCCGAGCTCCCCGAGGTCGTCGCCGCCGTCGGGACCGGGTCGCAGCGCGATCCCGAGATCACGCACGGCGCGGCCCGCCGGGCCGCCCGGGAGCGATTCGCGGCCAAGGACGACGGCGGCGCCACGCGACGGGTCGTCGACATCGTCTTCCGCGGACGACGCGACGGGTATGCCGTCGGCCCCCTCCCGCGCGACGGCCGCCGCACGATGCTCGTCTACCTCGGCGGGATGATGCCCAACGGCATCACGACCTCCGGCCTGGGCCTGCTGCGCCACCTCGACCACGAGCGGTTCGACGTCACCGTGGCGCTGCCCAACGTCTCGGCCGACGACCGGGTCGCCATGCTGGACCTGCTGCCCCCGACGGTGCGCCTCCTCCAACGGGTCGGGTCCATCGCCCTGGGCTCGCTGCTGTGGTACGTCCGGCGCGAGCTGCTCTCCCGGTCCGGTCGGCTCCGGCCCAAGGACCTGGCGTCCATGGAAGCCAGGTTCGCGGCGGAGTGGCTGCGGTGCTACGGCTCGGCCCGCTTCGACTTCGCCATCGACTTCTCCGGCTACGCGCCGTCGTGGTCCTACCTCGTCGCGGAGGCGCCGGGGGCGGTCCGCTCGATCTGGCTGCACAACGACCTCCTCGCCGACCAGCAGCGCACGGTCGACGGGTGGCGTCCCCATGAGGACAACCTCGGCAGGGTGTTCGACTCCTACCGGCACTTCGAGCACCTCGTCTCGGTGAGCCCGTCCCTGCGTGACATCAACGCCCGCTCGCTCGCGGCCTACGCACCGCCGGAGAAGTTCGTCTCGGCCCGCAACACGGTGGACGAGGCGCGCGTCCGCGAGGGTGCGACGCGACCGCTCGACGAGGCGGTGCTCACCCGCCGGCCCGACCTGACCACCTTCGTCACCGTCGGGCGGGTGTCCCCGGAGAAGAACCACGAGCGGCTGGTCAGGGCGTTCGCGGCCGTCCACGCCGAGACCCCGGCCACCCGGCTCGTCGTCATAGGCGACGGCCCGCTGCTCGACCGGCTCCGCGAGGTGAGCGCGGAGCTCGGCGTGAGCGATGCCGTCGTGCTGACGGGCTTGCAGGAGAACCCGTTCGCGCTGCTCGCCGCGAGCGATGTCTTCGTGCTCTCGAGCGACTACGAGGGTCAGCCGATGGTCATCCTCGAAGCGCTCGTCGTGGGTCTGCCCGTCGTCACCACCGCCTTCGGCTCGGTGCACAGCGCGCTGCCCGAGGGCGTGGGGCTCGTCGTCGACCGGGACGTCGACGCCCTCGCACAGGGACTGCGCGCCGCCCTGCGGGGCGAGGTGCCGACCGCCCCCTTCGACGCCGACGCCTACAACGGCGAGGTCATGGCCGAGTTCTACCGCGCGATCGGCGCGGCCGCCACGGACGGGACCTGAGGCCGTGCCCGCGGCGTCGTTCTCGTTCGTCAGCGGCAACGCGGCGAAGATCCTCGCCCTGCCGCTGTATGCCGTGGGCGACGCCCTCGGGGTCCTCGTGCCGCGCTCGCCCCGCCGGTGGGTCGTCGGCAGTGGCTTCGGGGTCGCCGACGGCGCCCTGGTGCTGGCCCGTGCCGCCGCCGCAGGCGACCCGGGCCTCACCCTCACCTGGCTGGCCTCGACCCCGCTGGAGGCCCGCGCGGCCCGCGCGGCCGGCTTCGAGGCGGTGACCAAGGGGAGCTGGCGCGGGCTGTGGCGCTCGCTGCGGGCGGGAGTCGTCGTCGTCACGCACGGGTTCGGCGACGTCAACCGCTACGGCATCCGCGGCGCCGTCGTCGTCAACCTCTGGCACGGCAGCCCGCTCAAGCGCCTCCACCTCGACAGCCCCGCGTCGCTGCGGCTGCCGGTCCTCGGCTCGTGGGGCCCCGCGAGCCGGGTGATGGCGGCGATGTACCGCCGCGGCACCCGACGCATCACGCTGCTCCCGGCCGGGTCCGACACGGTTGCCGGACCCCTGGCCAGCGCCTTCGGCCTGCCTGCCGACCGCGTGCCGGTGACCGGTGAGCCCCGGACCGACCTCCTCTTCGCCGGCTCGCCGCAGGAGCGGCGGACCGACGCCCTCGCCCGGCTCGAGCGCACGACGGGGCCGCTCGGCGGGCGGCGGGTCGTCCTCTACGCGCCCACCTGGCGCGACGGCGACCCCGATCCCGGCGTCCCCGGGCCCGAGGACTGGGCGGCCATCGAGACCTTCTGCGCGGACACCGGCTCGGTCCTCGTGGTGCGTCCGCACCGCCTGTCCGTCGGCGACTACCACCACGTGTCCGACCAGGTCCGCCTCCTCGACCCGGCCCTCGAGCCCGAGGTCATGGCCGTGCTGTGGGCGTGCGACGTCCTTGTCACGGACTACTCCTCGACGATGGTCGACTTCGCAGTGACCGGCCGGCCGGTCGTCTTCTTCGCGCCCGACGTCGAGGCGTACGCCCGCTCGCGCGGTCTCTACCGCGCCTTCGACGAGCTGAGCGGGGGACGGGTCGAGCGGTCCTGGTCCGAGGTGCTCGACCGCCTCCGGTCCGTGCTCACCGACGGGCCCGAGCGGGCCGGCGCCCAGGAGCACAGCGCGTGGCTCGCCGCGGCATACCACCGGTACACCGACGGGGCGAACACCGCCCGCGTGCTCGCTCGGATCCGCGAGCTCGCCGGGCTGCGCGCGCCGAGCGCCTACTTCGAGTCCTTCTACGGTCGCAACGCGTCGTGCAACCCGAGGGCGGTCGACGCCGAGCTGGCCCGGCGCCGCCCCGACGTGACCCGGGTCTGGGCCGTCGAGCACGACGGGGTCGAGGTCCCCGACGGGGCCCGGGCCGTCGTCATCGGGACACCTGCCTGGCTGGCGGCCCGCAACGAGGCGCGGCTGCTCGTCGTCAACGACTGGATCCGCGACGGCTGGCGCCCCCGGAGAGGGCAGTTCGTGCTGCAGACCTGGCACGGGACCCCGTTGAAGCGCATCGCCCTCGGGCGTCGCGACCGCTCGCTGCGCTCCTCCGCCGCGGTCGTCAAGCAGTCGACCCGGTGGTCGGCGATGCTCGCGCAGAGCCCGTGGGCCGCACGGGTCCTGCGCCGGTCATATGCCGTCCCCGGACCGATGTGGACGCTCGGCTACCCCCGCAACGACGTCATCGTCCGGGGCGAGCCCGGTCCGGCGCGCGAGCGGCTCGGCGTACACACCCGGCATACCGTCCTCTATGCACCGACCTGGCGCGACGGCCGCCTCGACGCGGTGGACCCGCTCGACGCCGCGGCCCTCGCGGCCGGCCTCGGCCCGGACTGGACGGTCCTCGTGCGCGGGCACGCCCGGACGATGGCCGACCGCCCGCGGGTCGGCGGCGAGCGGGTCGTCGACGCCACGGACTACCCCGACGCCTCGGACCTGCTCGCCCTCGCCGACGTCCTCGTCACCGACTACAGCTCGGTGATGTTCGACTTCAGCGCCTCGGGGCGACCGATGGTGTTCTATGTCCCCGATCTCGAGGACTACCGCGACGAGGTGCGGGGCTTCTACTTCGACCTGGCGCCCCGCGCCCCGGGACCCCTCGTCGCCACGACCGAGGAGTGCGTCGCGGCGGTGCTCGGCGCGACGGCCGACGTTCCCCGCTGGGCCCAGCGGTATGCCGCGTGGCGGGCCGAGTTCAACCCCCTCGACGACGGCGAGGCGAGCCGGCGCGTGGTCGACGCCCTCCTCGAGCGGGGCGCCGTCTGACGGTCGCTGCTCAGCCCCGGGTCACCCGGCTCGTGTCGACGGTCCCGCCGGCCCCGGACAGCAGGCCCTTGAGGAAGCCGCTGCCCCACGACAGGTGCATCGTCGCCAGCACCCCGACGTCGAGGGCGCGGTCGCCCAGGGACTGCCCGCCGAGGGCGCGGGCCGCGGCATACCCGAGGAAGCCGGCGTAGGCGACGGGGACGACGAGGACGACGCCGAGTGCCGGCGGTCCTCCGGCGGCGATCCCGACGACCGCGACAGCGCTGGCCCCGAGGCCGAGGACGAGGGTGGGCGGGGCGAGGTAGCGCAGACCGGACCGCCGGGCCCGACGGACCATCTCGCCGCGCCAGGTGCCGGTGGCCCACATCTGCCGCGCCAGGGCCGACCAGGACTGGCGTGGCCAGTAGGTCACCTCGACCGTCGGGACGAACCACACCAGGTGGCCCGCGGCGATGATCCGCTGGTTGAGCTCGTAGTCCTCGCCGCGTCGCAACGTCTCGTCATAGAGGCCGACCTCCTCGAGGACGTCGCGACGGAAGACGCCGAGGTAGGCGGACTCGGCCGGTCCGGCCTCGTCACCCCCGTGGTAGACGCCACCACCCAGCCCGAGCGGGCTGTTGTAGGCGCGGGCGACCGCCCGCTGCAGCGGGGTCCGGCCCTCGGCCTTCATGACCCCGCCGACATTCGCGGCGTCGCGGTGGCGCAGCTCGGCGACCATCCGCCTCGTGTAGCCGGCCGGCAGCTCGGTGTGGGCGTCGACGCGGACGAGCACCTCACCCGTCGCCGCCCTGATCGCGAGGTTCATCCCGACCGGGATGTCGGTGCGGGGGTTGTCGACGACGACGACGCGCGGGTCCGCGGCGGCCAGCCGGTGGCCCAGCTCGAGCGTCCCGTCCCGCGACGGTCCGAGGGCGAGCACCACCTCCTGGCGGCCCGGGTAGTCCTGGGCGAGGGCCGCCGCGACCGCGTGCTCGAGGTGGTGCACCTCGTTGAGGACCGGCATGACGTAGGAGACCGTCGGCAGGTCCTCGTCGGGAGGCTCGGGCGGGAGGTCGGGCATCGGGCGCGTCGGTGGAGGTATGCCGGTCGGCCCGCGGCTCAGGCGTGCGGGGCGTTGGCGCGGTCGAGATCCTCGGCGAAGTCGATCTCGACGGCGAAGAGGTCGGAGATGTCGACCGGGCGGTAGCGGGACCCGTCGCGCTCGATCGCCAGCTCGATGCCGCGCTCGAAGTAGTCCTGGTCGGCGCACTCGGCCAGCCGGGTGAGCAGGGCGGGCTTGTCGCCGCTGCTGACGTAGTTGATGCCCACGGCCTCGCCGAGGCCGCCGGCGACCGTCTTGGACAGCTCGCGGACGAAGCCGTCGCCGTCGACGGTGTACTTGACCTCCTCGTCGCCGACGACCGCCGTGTTGACGGCGATGACGCTCTCGTCGGCCTCGATGTGGGGAGCCAGGCGGCGCAGCAGCTCGGGGTCGAAGACGACGTCGCCGTTCATCCAGAGCATCCCGCCGTCGGGGCTCGAGCGCAGCGACTTCAGCAGGCTGCGGTTGGTGTTCGTCTGGTCGTAGTCCTCGTTGTAGACGAAGGTCGCGTCGGGGACGTGCTCCATGATGAGGTCGTGCTTGAAGCCGACGACGACGCGGACGATGGCGCGGTCCCCGAAGACCTCGGCGAGGTTGTCCATCTGCTGGTGCATGATGCTCCGGCCGTCGGCCAGCGGCGTCATCGGCTTGGGCCACGGCCGGCCGAGCCGGGTTCCCATGCCGGCGGCCAGGATGGTCACGTTGACGCGGGTCATGTCGGGTTCCTCGGGTCGGGGGCGGGGCGGGCCAAAGTCTAGACGGGGCGCGCCGAGCCGTGCGCGCGACCGGCCTCCTCGGGGGAGGGGCAGGGGCGATGCCGTATCCTTCGGGGTTGGGTCGGGACCACATCGGAGCGTTCCAGGTGGGTCCCGACCGCTGGCGTCCGCCACCGGCCGCGGACGGCACGAGTCGACAGAGAACGAGGATCGAGTAGTGGTCAGGCGAATCGCTGCGCTGATCGACAAGCGCGGGGTCCTCTGGCGCCTCGTCCAGCGCGACCTACGGATCCGCTATGTCGGCAGCTGGCTCGGCTACCTGTGGACGGTCCTGGACCCGCTGCTCATGGCGATGGTCTACTTCGTCGTCTTCGGCTACATCCTCAACGTCCACCGCAGCGGCGACCAGCCCTACCTGCTCTACCTGCTCTCGGGGCTGCTGCCCTGGCAGTGGTTCAACGCGACCGTCCTCGACACCTCGACGGCGCTGACGACGGAGGCCAAGCTCGTCCGCTCGACGAACCTGCCCCGGGAGATCTGGGTCGTCCGGGTCGTGCTGTCCAAGGGCGCCGAGTACGTGTTCTCGCTGCCGATCCTCATCGGGTTCGCCGTCGTGTATGCCGTCAAGGGCCAGGCCCACCTGGACTGGGAGCTCGTCTACTGGCCGCTCGGCCTGGTCCTGGAGGCGCTCCTCCTCGTCGGCATCGGGCTCATCCTCGCCCCCGTCACCGTGCTCGTGCGCGACGCGCAGCGGCTGGTCCGGATCTTCCTGCGGTTCTTCTTCTACTTCACGCCCGTGCTGTGGGCCCTGCGCATCGTCCCGGGCGCTCTCGGGAAGGCCTTGGAGTTCAACCCGCTCGTCGGGGTCTTCGAGCTCTACCGGGCCGGGCTGTTCAAGCGCAGCGTCTACTGGCCCTCGGTCCTCATCAGCGTCGTCGACATCGTGATCCTGCTGGCCCTCGGCACCTGGGTGTTCACGCGGCTCGAGCGCCCGGTGCTCAAGGAGATCTGACCCATGTCCACCGTGATCTCCGCCGACGACGTCGGCATCAAGTTCTACCGGTCCCGGCGCCGGCAGGTGCAGCTGCGCGAGTTCCTGGCGACCGGCAGGAGCGGGGCCTCCCGCGACTCGTTCTGGGCCCTGCGGCACATCTCCTTCGACATCCAGGCGGGGGAGGCCGTCGGCATCGTCGGCTCCAACGGCACCGGTAAGTCCACCCTGCTCAAGATCATCGCCGGCGTCCTGCTGCCCGACGAGGGTGCGGTGACGGTCAACGGCGGGGTCGCCCCGCTCATCGAGCTGACCGGCGGCTTCCAGGGGGAGCTGACAGCTCGAGAGAACATCACGCTCACCGCGGGCCTGCACGGCCTGACAGCCGAGCAGATCGAGGAGCGCTTCGAGGACATCGTCGACTTCGCGGGGCCGCAGGTCCGCGACGCCCTCGACATGCCCTTCCGGCACTTCTCCTCGGGCATGAAGGTCCGGCTCGGCTTCGGGGTCATCACCTCCCTCGACGAGCCGATCATCCTGACCGACGAGGTGCTCGCCGTCGGGGACAAGGCCTTCCGCGAGAAGTGCTACCGGCGGATGGAGGACCTTCTCGCCCAGGGCCGCACCCTCTTCCTCGTCTCCCACTCCGAGCGCGACCTCCTGCGGTTCGGCGAGCGGGGTCTGTACCTTCGGGACGGCGCCCTCGTCGGCGACGGCCCGATGGCCGAGGTCATCGGCCAGTACAACTCCGACATCGAGGCGGCGACCTAGCGTGGCAGCCGACCCGGACACCACAGCGGCGGTCCCGCCGGACCGGCGCGACCCGGAGGCTCCCGTGCGGACCGGTCCGGGGACCCTCGCCGGGACGCCGTGGACCCGCTGGGACCTCCTCGTGGGCGGCCTCGTCGCCGTCGCGTCGGTGGCGCTCACGTTCGTCTTCCGGCAGGAGGTCATCCCGACCGACCCGTGGCACTACGTCATGGCCGCGATCGACTTCCCCCAGAAGACCTGGGTCCCGCTCGGCTACACGCGCTACGGGATGATCCTCCCGGTCATCCCGCTGGCCAAGGTCTTCGGGACGTCCCAGGTCACCTTCCTGTTCTGGCCCTACGTGGGGGCGGGCCTGCTCGCGGGCACCCTCTATCTCATCGGGCGCCGCTGGTGGGGCCCGGTCGGCGGGGCCGTCGCCGTCGTGGCGACGCTGTCGAACTGGGTCGTCTTCGTCAACCTCCCGCGCTACTACCCCGACCTCATCTCGACGGCCTACGTCCTCGCGGCCGTCGTCCTCGCGCTCGAGGTCCGCGGCCGCCAGGGCGCCGGACGGGGGCGGGTGCTGCCCCTGCTCCTCCTCGGCGGCTTCCTGCTCGGGTGGAGCTTCGAGTCGCGCGAGACGGCGATCTTCGGCTGGGCCGTCGTCGCCGTCATCCTCTGGGTCCCCGGCCGGCGGCTCCGCAACGCCCTGTGGACGGCCCTGCCGGTCCTGGCGTGGGGCGCGGTCGATGTCACCATCAGCGCCGTTGCCTACGGCGACCCGCTCCTCAAGCTGCACACCTTCACCCGGCAGAACCTCGCGACCTCCTCGATCGCGGGGGACGTCGCCGTCCTGCCGGAGTTCGTCGGCCGACCGCGGCTGGACTACCTCCTCATGATCCCCAAGGAGATGCTCGGCCACGGCCCGGCGTCATCGACGGCCGCCGTCCCCGGCGGCGTCTGGTTCCTGGGACTGGCCGTCGTCGCCCTCCTCGGCGTGGTCCTCAAGGACGCGGCGGCACGGTTGAGCGCGTTCGGGCTCGCCGTGACCTACGTCTTCTTCGTCGGGATCGGCGGGTTCTTCCTGCCCAGCCATCCGGCCGGTCGGCTCGACATCGTGCGCTACTGGATCCCGTTCGTCCCGTGGATGGGCCTCGGGGTGGCGGGGGTCGTCGTCGGCCTCTCCCGGCTGCTCGGGCGCCTGCTCGCCCGTCGGTCCGTCCGGCCCGCGGTCGCGACCGGTCTCGCGGTCGTTCTCGGCGTCGCCGCCGTCGCCGGACCCGTCGTCGCGCTGGCCCGCGAGATCCCGAGGACGTCGGCGCTCGCGCCCAACGGCGGCATGGCGTTGTCGGAGGTCCGCACCTACCTCGCGGCCCACGACACCCCCGGGGCGACCGTGTGGAGCGACTTCTACACCGTCCGGCTCCTGCCGATCTACAAGCGCGGCCCCTTCGGCGGCGCCCGCGAGTGGACGATGCCGACCAGGTCGATCACCGGCAAGGACGTCGTCCTGCGCCCCGGCGACTACGTCGTGTGGACCGACGCCCACAACCCCTCCTGCGGCTTCTGCGGCGTGGTGATGGCGCAGTATGCCGCGGCGCACCCCGGTCCGCCCGCGTCGTGGACCCCCGTGCTCACGACGACCGACGGCGGTCTGACCCTCTATCGGGTGGGCTCGACGTCCTGAGCGGGCCACGGCGCCCGCCACCCCCGCACGACGACGACCGCCAGCCCCGCCACCGCGACGGCGCCGGCACCGTCGAGCGCCAGCCCCACGGCCCGGATCGGGTCGACCGGCAGGAGCAGCAGGAGCGGGAAGGACACCGCGCACGCGATCCACGGGACCATCGCCGCCTGGTGTCGGCCGAGGGAGAGCGCCGCAGGCTGGAGCACCATGGCGAGCAGGTAGAGCGCGACGGCGACGGCGAGCAGGGCGATGTCGGTCGCCGGGAGGTCGTACTCCGCCCCGGCGAGGAGGTGCAGCAGCGCCGGCCCGGCGACGGCGCAGGCGAGGACCCCGAGCGCGCCCAGTGCCGCCGTCGTCGCGAGGACCAGCGCGAGGCTGCGCGCGAAGTCGGTCCGCCGGTGCTCGGTGACGGCTCGCACCAGACCCGGGATGAGGACGGCCTGGACGGCCGCGAACGCGAAGATCGGCATCCGGGCGATGAGCGCGGCGGCGAGGAAGGAGCCGGCCAGGGCCTTCTCGCCGGGGCCGGCGAGGACGGTGACCGCGACCGGACCGAGGTTGATGAGTGACTGGGCCGCGACCGCGCCCACCGCCACGGCGCCGACCGAGCGGACCAGGGCGGCGCGCTGGACGGGCTCCGGCTCGGCCGTCGAGGAGTCCCGGGGGACCGAGACGGCGACGGCGACGGCGAGGGCGACGGGGACGGTCAGCGCGAACGGCCACGGGCTGGAGACGCCCACGGCGAACAGGACGACGGCCGCACCCAGGCGGAGCACCGCCTCGGCGCCGAGCTGGGCGCCGTAGCGGCCGAAGAGGGTCCGTCCCGAGAGACCGCCGCGGGAGACGTAGGCGACGGCGAGGACGAGGAACGCGAGGGCCGTCGCCGACCACAGGGGCAGCACGTCGGTGCCGTGGAGCAGCACGGCCGCCACGGGGTAGGTCAGGACCGAGAGGACGAGCGCGACGACGACCGCCAGGCGGAACGCCGTGCGGCGCAGCACGAGGCCGGAGCGGCCCGCGGCATACGCATGGGAGGCCCGGCGGCTGACCTCCTGCTCGAAGGGGAAGAAGACCCCGAGGCCGAGGCCGAAGACCAGCCCCCAGAAGATGTTGAACTCCGCGAACCGGGCCGGCCCCATCGCCCGCGTCGCGATGCTCGCGAAGACGTAGTTGGCGGCTCCCGACACGATGAGCCCGGCACCGACCTTGATCGTCCCCGTGGCGAAGGTCCGGGTGCCTGCGGGGGACTCCTGCACGACGCCGGCCAGGTCCGGCTCCTCGACCGTCACGGTGCGAGGTGCCCCGGTCGGCGCGCCAGCGCACGGGTGAGCCGCGGCCGCACCAGCCGCCAGTAGCCGGCCAGCGCGGCGTTGACGACGCCCATGCCCGGTGGGTGCTCGACCATGGGCGGCTCGATGCGCGCGACCATGAGGTCGGCCAGGACGGCCGCGCCCAGGGCCGGGTCGGGGATCCGCGACTGGACGTCGGCCCGGCGGGCGCGGAGCTCACGGCGGTGGGCGAGCAGCCACCGCCAGCCGTCGACCTTCTGGCGCGCCCAGCCCTGCAGCACCGCCTGGGCGAGCAGGGCGGGCTCGGTGACGACCACGGCCGGCAGGACCGCGCGCAGCAGGGGCCGGGGGTAGTCGGTGAGGATCGTCATGAGCCGGTTGCGTTCGACGAGGTACATCTTGGCGGGGCTCCGGCCGAACTCGTAGTGGTGGTCGGCGACGGCCTCGGGGACGTAGACCACCCGTCGGCCGCCCAGCCAGGCGCGGATCGAGAGGTCGGTGTCCTCGTGGTAGGCGAGGTAGCGGTCGTCGAAGCCGCCGAGCTCGGCCCACACCGTGCGGCGGACCGCGAAGAGCCCACCCGTGGCCACGGCGACCGGCCCCGGCCGGTCGTGCGCGGTCGCGGGGTCGCCGCAGCCCCCGGCCCAGGTGATGCCCGTGTAGTGCAGCGGGTTCCCCGCGGAGTTGATGAGGTCCGGCCGGTCGGCGAGGTGGAGGGACCCGCCGACGATGGCCACGGTGTCGTCGCGGCCGGCGGCGACGAGCGCGGCCAGCGCGCCGGGGCGCAGCAGGGCGTCGGAGTTGACGAAGACGAGGACGTCGGCGTCGGTGTGCGAGGCCGCGAGGTTGCATCCCCCCGCGAAGCCGGTGTTCTCGCCCGGCTCGAGGACACGGACCCGCTCGGGCCAGCTCGGCCGGCGGTCGGCCGCCCCGGTGATCCCGTTGTCGACGAGGACGATGTCGTCGTCGTCACCGAGCTCGGCGATCGCGGCGGCGAGGCAGGCCTCGAGGTACTCCTCGTCGCCGAAGCCGAGGACGACGACACCGACACGCTCGGTCACGGGGAAGCTCCTCCGGGGACGGTACAGTGACGGCCAGACCTGCGTGTGGGCCGGGCGGCCCCGGCCGCACGCCGACCCATCGGCCAGCCAATATACGGGAGTGCCAGAACCCACCATGTCAGCCGATCCGGTGAGCGAGGAGCCCACGGCCCCGCACCGCCCCGGGCCGGCCCCGTCGACGGCCAACGAGGACGTCTGGGTGATCGTCCCGACGTACAACGAGGCGAGCGTCGTCCGGGAGGTCGTCGCCGGCATCCGCGAGTTCTTCCCCCACGTCGTCGGGGTCGACGACGGGTCCTCCGACGGGTCGGCGGGAGAGCTGGCCGCCGCCGGGGCCAGGGTGGTGCGCCACCCGATCAACATGGGCGCCGGTGCGGCCATCCAGACGGGGGTCGACTTCGCGCTGCGGGACCCGGGTGCCGAGCTCTTCGTCATGATGGACGCCGACGGCCAGCACGCCGTGTCCGACGCCGTCGAGATGGTCGAGGCGATGCGGACGCTGGAGGTCGACGTCCTCCTGGGGTCGCGGTTCCTCGGGAAGCAGGCGAGCGAGATGCCGGCCAGCCGCCGGGCCCTGCTCCGGACGGCACGGGTCTTCGAGCGGATGACGACCGGCATCCCGCTCACCGACGCCCACCAGGGGCTGCGGGTCTTCCGGCGCTCCTTCGCCGAGGTCCTCGACCTCCACGTCGCCGACATGGCCTGGGCCAGCGAGTTCCTGGCCCGGGTCTCCGAGCACGGGGCGCGCGTCGCCGAGCACCCGGTGACGGTCCAGTACACCGCCTACTCGCGCGCCAAGGGCCAGCGGTCCATCAACTCGGTCAACATCGGCGTCGACGTCCTGCTCAACCGGCTGCTGCGAGGTCACCGCTGATGCAGTGGATCAAGATCCCCCTCGTCGTCGTCGCCCTGCTGCTCCTCGTCGTGCTCTTCCGCAACCGCCAGCGCGTCGAGCTGCGGGCCGGGACGCGCCTGGCGGCCATCGGCCTCGTCGCGCTCGCCGTGGCCTCGATCATCTACCCCGACCTGACCCAGGACGCAGCCCAGTTCCTCGGCGTCACCCGCGGCACCGACCTGCTGCTCTACATCCTCGTGGTCGTGTTCGTCTTCACGACCCTCGGGCTCTACTTCCGGCTGCGCGAGACGGACCAGCGGCTGCTCCGGCTCGCCCGGGCCCTGGCCATCGACGTCGCCGTCCGGGAGGGTGAGCCGGGCTCGCCGCGGCCCTCAGGGCCGGCGCAGGACGGTGACGAACTCGTTGTAGGCGAACCACCGGCCGGCGAGTCGGGGGAACGGGAAGGAGTAGGCCCGCTCGAGGACCAGCCCTAGCCGGTGCCCGTGGCCGGCGGCCTGGGCGTGGTCCACCCACCGGACGTGCGTCGCGTCGCTGCGGAAGCCGACCTCCTGGGGGGTGATGACGACGACCCGTCCCTGGTCGCGCAGGTAGGGCAGGTACTCCTCGAGAATGCCGTCGCCCGTGGGCTCGTCGACGTGCTCGAGGACGTGGGCGAGCAGCAGCGAGTCGAAGCCGCCGCGGGGCAGGTCCTCCCGGCCCGCGAGCTCCTCGGTGGTGTACGCCGTCAGGCCGCGCTCGCGGCATACGGCGATCGCGTCGGCGTTGTGGTCGACGCCGACCGAACCCGGGCCGAGGTTGGCCAGGTTGCGGCCGATCCCGCAGCCGATGTCGAGGCAGCGGCCGAGGTCGAGCCGCTCGAGGTTCCAGCGGTAGGGCCGCTGGACGTCGAGGACCTGCTTCCAGCGGGCACCCTCGAGGCGGCGCAGCCGCTCGGCGTAGTCGGCACCGGCCGTCGCCCTCCCGGAGCCCCGGTCGTCCGGCTCGGGGGGTGGGGCGCTGTCGGGGGCCATGACGGGCTCCTTGGTCGGTTCGGCACGGGTGTGCGGCGGGTCGGGGAGGCGGGGCGGCGACGCTGCCGGCGAGGGTCCGGGGGACCATCCCGCTCCCCGGACGGTACCCCGTGACGCCGGCTCGGCGCGCCCCGGCACCGCTCGTCGTGTCGACAGGTCCGCGGTGGTCGGGCATCGTGGTGGCCGAACGTCCCCCATCGCCGCCTGGCGTCCTGGTGACCGGATGCCGCCCGCACCCGTGAGGACCGTCGTGACCGCTCTCGCCTCCTGGACCCGTCCCGCCGCCCGGCTCGCCGCGGTCGCGGTGGTCGCCGGACTGCTCGTCGCGCCGGTGGCCACGGTCGGCATCGACCTCGCCGGTGCGGCGGCCCCGCGGCCGGTCGCACCCACGATGCACACCGTGCCGCTGCGGCCGGCGGCGCCCGCCCAGCTGCGTGCGAGTGGCTCCGATGTCGCGGGAGCCGACCCGACTCCGGCGACGGCCGGTGCCGGGGCGGTCAGCGCCGCCGAACCCATCACCGGCGGCCTGGCCGTCGTGGGTGTCACCTGGCCGGCCGGTGCCCTCGGCGCCGACGACACCGTCCAGGTCCGCGTGCGCACGGCCGCCGGCTGGGGGGCGTGGCAGCCGCTCGACGCCGACTCCGACGGGCACGGGCCGGACCCCGGCACGGCGGAGGGGCGGCGCGCCGCGGCGGCCGACCGGGGTGGCAGCGTGCCCTTCGTCGCGACGGGCACGGCCGTCCAGGCCAGGGTGCTCAGTCGGGACGCACGGGTGGCCTCCGGGTCCGTCCTCGACGTGGTCCAGCCCGGCTCCTCCCCGGCCGACGCCGTCGTCGGCGCGGGGCCGGCGGGCGCAGCGGCCGCGGCATCCCCTCGGCCGACGATCTACACGCGTGCCCAGTGGGGTGCCGACGAGTCGCTGCGTCGCAGCGCCCCGAGCTACGGACAGGTCCACGTCGCGTTCGTCCACCACACCGACGGCTCGAACACCTACACCGCGGCCCAGGTGCCGGCCATCCTGCGAGGCATCTACGCGTTCCACGTGAACGGCCGCGGCTGGGACGACATCGGCTACAACTTCCTCGTCGACCGCTTCGGACGGACCTGGGAGGGCCGCTTCGGCGGCGTGGACAAGGCGGTCATCGGCGCCCACACCCTCAACTACAACTCCTCCTCCTTCGGCGTCTCGGTGATGGGCACCTTCACCTCGCTCGTGCCGAACGCGGCGATCAAGACGGCGCTGGTCAACCTCATCGCCTGGAAGCTCAGCCTGTCCGGGCTCACCGTGCCCGCCACCGTCGTCGTCAACGGGAAGGCGTTCTCCCGGATCAGCGGCCACCGCGACGCCAACCCCACCTCGTGCCCGGGGCAGCAGCTCTACAACGCCCTCGGAGAGATCCGGACCCGGGTGAGGGCGAGGATGGGGACGTTGCCCGTGACCCGCATCGCGCGGGACGTCGACCGGGCCGGGCAGCCCGACCTGCTCGCCTACCCCACGCCGAGTGCGCCCGGGCAGCCGACCTCCGGTCCGGTCCGGGTCTACCTCAGCCAGAGCCGGGTCCCCGTCGGGGCCTTCACGAGCCTGGGGGTCGGGTGGAACACCCTGGCCGCGCCCGCCGTCGTCCCCGACCTGACCGGCGACGGCCTGGCCGACGTCGTCGCCCAGGAGGTGAGCGGGCACCGGCTCCGGGTCTACCGCGGGGACGGCGCCGGACACCTCACGTCCTACGTCGCCAGCGGCACCGTCTGGGGCACCCTCACGGCCCTGCCCGTCGGCGACGTCACCGGCGACGGCCGGGCCGACCTGATGTCGGTGGGTCCCGCGGGCTACCTGTACGTCTACCCGGGCACCGGGACCGGCACCTTCCCGACGCGGCGGTTCGTCTCGTCGGGCTGGACGGCATACCGGAGCATGACCGCCGGCCCGGACCGCAACGGCGACGGCACCCGCGACCTGCTCGCGGTGCGCCGCAGCGACGGACGGCTCATGTGGTTCCCGGTCCTCCCGGGAGGAACGGTGGGGCCGGCCCACGACCTGGGCGCGGGCTGGTCCTCGCTCTCGCCGGTGCTGTCGGCGGGCGACATCGACGGTGACGGCCAGCCCGACCTGCTCGCCCGCGAGAGCGGCGGCGTCATGCGGACGTACTACGGCGACGCCTCCGGGGCCCCCGTGCGCTGGAACCGGTGGGGGGGCACGTGGAACACGGTCACGTCGATGTCGGCGGGCGCCGACCTCACCGGCGACGGTGTCCCGGACCTCGTCGTCGTGGACCCCAAGGCGGCCAACGGCACGCTGCGGCTGTATGCCGTCCGCCCCGGCCGCGACCTCGGCGCACCGGTCGTCGTGCCCGGCCTGACCGGGGTGGACTGGGCCCAGCTCGCCGGTGACATCGACGGTGACGGCTACGTCGACATCGTCGCGAGGGTCGGGGACGACCTCGTCGTCGCGCGTGGCCGGGCCGGGGCGACGTTCGCCGACCCGGTCGTCGTCGGGGCCGGCGGCTGGGCGTCCATGACGTCCCTCGCCGCGGCCGGGGACCTCAGCTACGACGGCATACCGGACCTGCTGGCGACCGGGCCCACGGGGGTCGTGTACCGGTACTCCTTCCGGCGCGACCTCACCCTCGCGCCGCGTCTGGAGCTCGACCAGGGGTGGGGCTCGCTGCGCGGGATGACGGGCGTGGGGGCCTGGAACGCCGACGCGAACGGCGACGTCGTCACCCTCACGGGTACCGGCGCGCTGGTGCTGTGGCAGGGCGCCGGCGACGCCCCGCTGCTCGACTCCGTCGTGCTGCGGACGGGCACGAGCCTGACCCAGCTGGTCGGGGTCGGCGACGACAACGGCGACGGCCTGGCCGACATCGTCGGCGCCGATGCGACGGGCGCGCTCTGGCTCTACCTCAGCAGTCCCGGTGGGGGCCTGCAGTCCGGCCGACAGCCGATGACCGGCGGGCCCGGGGCGGGCTGGACCCTCGGCTGACCGCTGCCGAGACCTCGTCGGGAGGCCGTGACGACGGCCCCCCGACGAGATGTCGGCGCCAGGAGCGGGGGAGAGGGGGCGCTCAGGTGAGGTCGACGGTGAGGTCCGGCTCCGTCGCCGCTCGGACGTCCTCGACGGTGACACCCGGCGCCAGCTCGCGCAGGACGAGCCCGTGCTCGGTGACGTCGATGACGGCGAGGTCGGTGATGATCCGCTGGACGACGCCCTTGCCGGTCAGCGGCAGCGAGCACTCGCGCACGATCTTGTAGGACCCGTCGCGCGCCGTGTGCTCCATGAGGACGATGACCTTCTTGGCGCCGTGGACGAGGTCCATCGCGCCACCCATGCCCTTGACCATCTTGCCGGGGATCATCCAGTTGGCGATGTCGCCGCCGGCCGAGACCTGCATGGCGCCGAGGATGGCCGCGTCGACCTTGCCGCCACGGATCATCCCGAAGCTGAGGGCGGAGTCGAAGTATGCCGCGCCCCGCCGGGTCGTCACCGTCTCCTTGCCGGCGTTGATGAGGTCGGGGTCGACGGCCTCCTCGACGGGGTAGGGCCCGACGCCGAGGATGCCGTTCTCGGACTGCAGGACGATCTCGACGTCGTCGGCGACGTAGTTGGGCACGAGGGTCGGCAGACCGATGCCGAGGTTGACGTAGGCGCCGTCCTCGAGCTCGGCCGCGGCGCGGGCGGCCATCTCCTCACGGGTCAGTGCCATGTCAGGCCTCCGTCCGGACGGTGCGGCGCTCGATGCGCTTGGTCGCGGCCTGCTCCGCGGTGAGCGGCAGGACCCGCTGGACATAGATGCCGGGCAGGTGGACCGCGTCGGGGTCGAGCTCGCCCGGCTCGACGAGCTCCTCGACCTCGGCGATCGTCACCCGCCCGGCCATGGCGCACAGCGGGTTGAAGTTGCGGGTCGACTTGTTGAAGACGAGGTTGCCGTGCCGGTCGCCCTTCCAGGCCCGGACGAGGGCGAAGTCGGTGGTGATGGCCTGCTCCATGACGTACTCACGCGGCTCGCCGGTGAGGTCGAAGACGCGCGTCTCCTTGGCGGGCGAGGCGACGGCGATGCTGCCGTCCGCGGCATACCGCCAGGGCAGCCCGCCGTCGGCGACCTGGGTCCCGACCCCGGTCTGGGTGTAGAAGGCGGGTATGCCGGCGCCGCCGGCCCGCAGCCGCTCGGCCAGCGTGCCCTGGGGCGTCAGCTCGACCTCGAGCTCGCCCTCGAGGTACTGCCGGGCGAACTCCTTGTTCTCGCCGACGTAGGAGGAGACCATCCTGCGGATCTGCTTGGCCTGCAGGAGGATGCCGAGCCCCCAGTCGTCGACGCCGCAGTTGTTCGAGACGACCTCGAGGTCGGTGACGCCGCGCTCGTGCAGCTCGGCGATGAGGACGGAGGGGATGCCGCACAGGCCGAAGCCCCCGACGGCGAGGGAGGCGCCGCTGCCGATGCCCTCGACGGCCTCGGCGGCGCTGGAGACGACTTTGTCCATGTCGGCACCCTATCCGCCGCCGGTGAGGTCATCCGTTCGGGTGGTCTTTGTCACCGCTCGTGCGGGCCGCCACGGATGACAGGCCTGTAATTCTCCGGAACCGGTTGCCGCCCGGTGCCGACCGGGGGATAAAGGGGCGGCTGATGTGACCAGACGTGATTGGTGTTGTTCGTCGCGTCCGGGCCCCCTGCTCCAGCCCGGGCCGACATTGAGGAGCCCTCCTTGCCCCTGACCCTGCGTGCTCTCGGTGCTGCCTCGGTGCCTGCCGCGATCCCGGTGATGTTCCTCTCGGCGGCCCCCGCCCACGCCGCGGCGATCCCGCCGCCCCCGACCAAGGCCCTGCCCACCGCCCTCGACATCGCCCCGCCCTACCAGGCGGGGACCCGGTGCCTGACGAAGGCGCTGCCCGGCCCGGTCGACTTCGCCAAGCTCCTCAACGGCCACTACGGAACCCACGTCTACGGCATCCTGCGCCCCTGCGCGGCCGAGCACGGGGAGGGCCGGGCCCTGGACTGGATGGTCAACGCCAACACCAAGGACGGGCTCGCGCTCGGCAACGCCATCACCTCGTGGCTCACCGCCACCGACGCGCAGGGCCGCCCGGGGGCGATGGCCCGCCGGTTCGGGATCAACTACATCATCTGGAACCACCGGATGTGGCGCTCCTACGACCCGGCCCGCGGCTGGGCGGCCTACACCGGCTCGAACCCGCACACCGACCACATCCACATTTCCTTCACCTGGGACGGCGCCTACGAGCAGACGTCGTGGTGGACCGGCACGGCCCTGCTGCAGGTGAAGTACACCGGCCCCATCGGCGACCCGTCGAGCCCGGTCACGAGCGACTCGCCCGTGACGAACACCGGCTACCCGCTGCTGGTCCGCGGCGCATCGGGGACCTTCGTCACCCTCGCCCAGAAGGTCATCGGCGTCACCGCCGACGGCGACTTCGGCCCGCAGACGCAGACCGCGCTGACCACCTGGCAGAGCGCGCACCGGGTCCCCGCCACGGGCGAGCTCGACTACCCGACCTGGCTGGCCATGGTGCGGCTCGGGCTGGTCCCCTCGCGCGCGTCGGCCAGCCCGCTCTACGGGTTCCGCACGACGACGCTGACCGTGGGCTCCTCGGGTGCGGCCGTCACCGCCCTGCAGAAGGCCCTCGGCGGGCTCACGGCGGACGGCGCCTTCGGGCCCTTGACGCAGAGCGCGGTCAAGGCCTACCAGGGCGCGAACGGGCTGCGGGTGACCGGCGTCGTCGACGCGGCCCTGTGGAACGCCCTCATGGGGGTGGCGACGGCGCCGACCCCGGCCCCGACGCCGACCCCGGCCCCGACGCCACCGTCGGCCCCCGGCGTCGCGGCCATCCAGGAGTCGCTCGCGACCGAGTTCACCCCCGTCAAGGCGACGACGCTGCGCGCCGGCGCGAGCGGAACGGCCGTGCGGGTCCTCGAGGACGGGCTCGGCTTCCGGACGCGCGGGGCGGTCTTCACCCCCGCGGTCGACGCCGCGGTCCGCGCCGTGCAGAAGGACGCGCACCTGCCCGTGACCGGCGTCGTCGACCGGGCCACGTGGGACGCGCTGGAGCGTCGGACGCACCCTCTCATCGACTACTGGCGCACCGTGGTCCGTCCCGGGGCCACCGGCGACGTCGTCCGCGTCGTCCAACGCTCGCTGGGGGTCACCGTCGACGGGGTCTACGGCCCCGACACCGTGGCCGCGGTCAAGGCCCTCCAGGCCCGGCACCACCTGGCCCAGACGGGCTATGTCGCCACCTTGACCTGGCGCGCCATCGACCAGGAGGCGACGACGCCCTCGGTGAGCCTCGGGTCGATGCCCCGTGTCGGGCCCGCCACCGCGCCCACCCGCTGAGCCGCCCCCGGGCCACCGGGTCAGCGCGAGGCGGTCACCCGCTCGGCGGTGAGCCGGGCGGTCAGGTCCGTGTCCGCGGCCGCGCCCCGGCTGTGGACGAGCGAGCCGTCGACCGACCAGCCGGCCAGGGCCAGGTCGAGGAGCAGGCCGGTGTCCAGCGTCGTCGTGTGCACCCGCGCCCCGTCCTCGAGAGTGCTCGTCGGGGCGAGCTCGCCGTATGCCGTGACCGCGCCCGCGCGCCGCAACGCCGGGTCGGCGTCGGAGGGCCGGGCCCACGGGTCGAACCGGTCGGCGTAGGTCGCCAGCTCACGGGCCTCGTCGAGCGCACCGGGGGGCACCGGGACAAGGGCGGCCCGCGCCAGCGCGGGCAGGGTGAGCAGCACCCCCGCGGCTCCCGCCTGGCCGAGCAGGTCGGCGGAGTCGGACACGACGACGTCGGCCGGGCCGTCGTCGAGGGCCACGCAGCCGCCGACGGACCACGTCGCGAACGCCCACACCAGGGCCCGCCAGTGGGCGGGGACGGCGACCCGCACGACCGTGCCGGGTCCGGCGTCGAACTCCTCCTGGAGGGCATTCGCCGCCTTGGCGACCCACGTCGCGAACACCCGGGCCGACAGCTCGACCCGCTCGCCGCGTGCCGGTCCGGGGGCGTCCTCGTAGGAGGTGACCCGGGGCCGGCCCGGGTCGGCGGAGACCAGCGTGGCGAGGACGTCGGCCGGCCGAGGGCTCATCGGGCCTCGAAGGCGCGCTGGGCCCGGCGCTGCACCGCGGCATACGTCCCCGGGTCGGCCGCGACGACGAGCCCCGGACGGGACGAGCGAGGGGAGTAGGGGGTGCCGTCCGGATGTCCCACCCGGCCGCCGGCCTCGGTGACCATGAGCGAGCCGGGAGCGTGGTCCCAGGCCGCGGACCGGCCGTAGACGAGGTAGTCGGCCTCGCCCTCGATGAGCCGGGGGTAGTCGACCCCGCAGCAGACCCAGGTGAGCCGCATCGGCGCGAACCCGTCGAGGGCGTGGCCGCGCATCGACCACATCGACGTCGCCCCCACCGGGGGCGTGTCGTCGGGAACCGGCTCCCGGTGCATCCGGACGCCGTCGCGGAAGACGCCGGCGCCCCGCTCCGCGACCCAGGCGACCCGGTGCGCGGGCTGCCAGATCCAGCCACGCACGGTCTCGCCGCCGACGACCTCGGCCACCATGACCGCGTGGTCGGGGGAGCCGTTGACGAAGTTCTTGGTCCCGTCGATCGGGTCGACGGTGAAGGCGTGCTCGGCCGCGACGAACCTGTCGCGCAGGCCGGGGTCGGTCGCGAAGGTCTCCTCGCCGAGCACGACGGCGTCGGGGTAGGAGGCCAGCAGCGCCCGGGTGAGGAGCACCTCGGCCTCGCGGTCGGCGACGGTGACGAGGTCGCCGGGCTTCTTCTCCATGACCTCGCCCTCGGCGAGGGAGCGGAACCGCGGGGTCACGACCGTGGCGGCGACGTCCTGGATGAGGGCGAGGACCGCGTCGGTGTCGAGGGCTGCCACGCCACCAACGTGTCACACCACCCACGGAGCGACCAACTCGGGTCCGTCGCGCGAGCCGGCCGGGGTGGCGGTACCGGAGCCTAGGGTGTCCTCGTGACGACCACGCGAGCGTCCCGGCGGCGGGTCACCTTCGCCGCCGAGCGGGCGGTCGGGGCGATCCTGGCCGCCCAGCGCCACGGCGGCGGCGACCCGGCGTTCCGGACCGAGGAGGCCGGCTCGGCCCGTCGGTGGTGGCTCGGCTGGCGGACCCCCGAGGGCGCCGCCACGCTGTGCATCGAGGGGGCGCCCGTCGCCGGCGCCGTCGACGCCCTCGCGTGGGGGCCGGGCGCCGAGTGGGCTCTGGCCCGCGTTCCCGAGCTCCTCGGCGAGGCCGACGACGACTCGGGGTTCGTGGCCCGGCACGCCGTCGTGGCCGAGGCGGCCCGCCGGTTCCGTGGCTTGCGGGTACCGCGCTCGGGGCTCGTCGTGCAGACCCTCGTGCCCGTGGTCATCGAGCAGAAGGTGACCGGCCGGGAGGCCTTCGCCGGCTACCGCCGGCTCGTGCGGCGGTTCGGGGAGCGGGCCCCGGGCCCGGGTGCCGCGCTCGCCCTGATGGTGCCGCCGAGCGCGGCCGGGTGGGCCGCGGTGCCGTCGTGGGAGTGGTTGCGGGCCGGGGTCGACGGCGGCCGGTCGCGGCCGGTCGTGTCCGCCGTCGGGTATGCCGGTCGGCTCGAGGAGTGCGTCGACCTGCCGCCGCCGGCCGCCCGGGCCCGGCTCGAGGCCCTGCCGGGCGTCGGGGTCTGGACGAGTGCCGAGGTGGCCCAGCGGGCGCTCGGCGACGCCGACGCCGTGAGCGTCGGCGACTACCACGTGGCCGCGGACATCGGCTGGGCCCTCGTGGGCCATCCCGTCGACGACGACGGGATGCTCGAGCTGCTCGAGCCCTATGCCGGGCACCGGTTCCGCGTCCAGCGGCTCCTCGAGCTCGCCGGTGTGCACCGCCCCCGGCGTGGTCCCCGGATGGCGCCGCGCACGCATCTGCCCGTGCGGCCCTGAGGGCGGACCGCGCCGGGTCAGCGCAGCCGGACGCGGACCTCGTCGGCCCCGCCCACACGGTCGGTCAGCCGCAGCCCCTCGGCGACGGCCGCCGTCTCGAGGCGGGCCAGCAGGCGACCGAGCTCGACCGGGTCGCCGGCCGACAGGGCGACCTCGACCGTCGGCCCTCCCGGCCCCGTCACGGGCACGCCGACGTCGACCGCCCCGTCGGGCACGTCGAGGAGGGCGAGCGCCACCGCCCGGTCGACCCGGGTCCCGACGGGTTCCGGCTCGGTCGCCGGCAGCCCGACCGACTCGGCGGCCGCCGAACCGGGCGGGGCGCCGAGGGCGGCCCGCAGGGCCTCGACGTGACCGAGGGCGAACCAGTCGCCCGGGCCGGTCCGCACGAGGGAGGCGGCACCCACGGCGGCGGGGGCGAACCAGGTCGGGGGAAGGCCACGTACGAGGGCCGCGGGGACCCCGTCGGCCTTGCCCTTGACGAGGTCGGCGGCCGAGGCCACCTCGTCGGCCACGGCCCGGGCCGTCACGTCGAGGCGGCGACCGTCGGCATCCCGGCCGCCGCGCAGGTCGTCGAGCACGGCCAGCCCCGCGCACCCGAGCGCGAAGTCGACCTGCCCGGCCCGCCAGGTCCGCCCCGCGGTGTCGGTCACGACGACGCCGAGGGCGGCATCGGGCGCGAGCGCGGCATACCCCGCGAGCGCGGAGCGCAGCGCGACGGCGACGGCGTCGGGGTCGGGGGGCAGGAGGAGCAGCCCCCCGTCGGGGCCGGTGTTGGAGGCGTCGACGCCCGCCGCGGCCATGACCGGTCCGGCGAGCGACTCGACGATCCGGGTGACCCGGTCGCCGGTGCGGCGCTCGGCGACGACCCGGCGGGTCTGGGAGGCGACGGCCGCCGTGCGGTCCGGGCCGTCGAGGCCCTCGGCGGCCACGGTGAGCCCGAGCGCCTTGGACAGGATCTTGCTCGACACGACGAGCGCGTCGCCCGCCCGCAGGTCCAGCCCGCCGGCGCGCAGGGCGACGACGAGCAGGGCCGCGACGTCGTCGCCCGGCCGGACCTCGGGAACGCCGCGGACCGGGTGGACCTCGACGGCCGCGGCCTCGGTGCGGGGGGACACGCGGTCAGCCCCGCAGCTCGAGGGCGAGGCCGAGCGCGGCCGCGGCGATCTCGGCGGCGCTGTCGACGTCGGTCATGAGCAGGTCGGTCCGATGGACGCGCACCCGGGCCCGGGGCAGGGTCACCTCCGCGTCGGCCGGGTCGACGAGCCACCCGTCGAGGAGGTCCTCGTAGAGGCCGGCGACGGCGGCACTCGTCGAGTCGACGCCGATCGCCGTGAGGCAGGCGTCGGCATGGCCGCGGACGGGGCGGCCGGAGATGAGGGGGGAGACGCCGACGACGGGTGCCGTCGTCCCGCGCAGGGCGTCGCGCACCCCCGGCACCCCGAGGACGACCCCGATCGAGACGACCGGGTTGCTGGGCGGCAGCAGCACGACGTCGGCCGCCCGGATCGCCTCGAGGACTCCCGGCGCCGGCCGGGCGTGGTCCATGCCGACCGCGGCGAAGCGCTGGGCCGGCACCGAGGCCTGCATCCGCACCCACCACTCCTGGAAGTGCACCGCCCGGGAGCCGCCGCCCTCGTCGACGACGACGTGGGTCTCGACGGGCTGGTCGCTCATCGGCAGCAGGGTGATCCGGCGCTCCGGCAGCCCCCAGCGCGCGGCGAGCCGGGCGGTCACCTCGCTGAGCGTCAGCCCCATCCCCAGCCACTGCGACCGGGCGATGTGGGTCGCCAGGTCGAGGTCGCCCAGGGCGAACCACTGGGGCTCCACCCCGTATGCCGCGAGCTCGCCCTGGAGGCGGCGCGTCTCGTCCGCGCGTCCCCAGCCCTGGGCGTCGTCGACCGCGCCGCCGAGGGTGTAGAGGAGGGTGTCGAGGTCGGGACAGACCCGCAGGCCGAAGAGGGTGATGTCGTCGCCGGTGTTGCCGATGACGCTCACCTCGGTGTCGGCGAGCTCGGGGGTGCGGTCGAGGTGGTGGCGCAGGCCTCGGAGGAAGCGGGCCCCACCCACCCCGCCGGCGAGGGCGGTGATGCGCATGGCGAGGAGTCTGTCAGCCGGTGGGCGGCTCCGGACAGTCGGCTCCCGGCCGGTGGGCTGCGGGGGACGCGGCCGCCACGGGGAGCGTCATCGGCCGGTCACGCGGGGGCGCCGTGGACGGTAGGGATGGGCGCCGCGCCCTCGACAGCACATCGGCCGAACGGGCCAATATCAGATGGCCGCTTGACGAAACATGTATGACACGCGTGTAATTTCCACCATGTTCCGCGGTCTCACGGTCGGACGGCGGGGCTCGGGTCGAGGTGAGGAGGGACCGTGCAGGAGCTGACGGTGATCGACGTCATGGTGGCGGACGAGGGTGCGCTGTCGTGGCAGGAGCGGTCCCTCTGCGCGCAGACGGACCCCGAGGCGTTCTTCCCCGAGAAGGGCGGCTCGACCCGGGAGGCCAAGAAGGTGTGCGTGGGCTGCGAGGTGCGCTCCGAGTGCCTCGAGTACGCGCTGGCCAACGACGAGCGGTTCGGCATCTGGGGCGGCCTGTCCGAGCGGGAGCGACGCAAGCTCAAGAAGCGCGCGGTCTGACCCGCGCCCCCACCTCCCGATGACGCCGACCCTCTCGCGCTCCGACACCCCCGCCCCCTCCCGGGTGGCCGGTCCGCCGGTTCGGATCGACGTCGTCGTCCTGGCCGATGTCGAGGGCACCGCGCTGACCGCGGTCCTCGATGCGATCCGTGACCAGACCCGGCGACCCGACGGGGTGACGGTCATCGACCGCACCGGTGAGCCCGAGCTGCCGGACACGCTGACGCGGTGGCACGAGCGGGCGGGGGAGGAGCTCCCCGTTCCCCGCCTCGTGCACGGACGACGCAACTGGAGCCAACGCGCCGACCTCTTCCGCACCGTCATGGAGAACGTCGTCCCCGACGGTGACGCGCCCGACCTCCTCGGCTCCGGACCGGGGGAGACGGACGGCGACGAGGGCGCCGACCCGGCCCACCAGGTCGACCCCGCCGCGGCCGCGCCCGGCCCCGCCCGGCCCGACCCGTCGGCAGGGAGCGAGCCCGTCGACCTCGTCTGGGTGCTCCCCACCGGCACGCGACCCGACCCCACCGCTCTCGAGCGCCTCACCGCCGCCTGGCGCCGGTCCCCGTCCGTGGGCGTCGTCGGCCCCAAGCACGTCGACCTCGACGACCCCACCCTGCTGCGCAGCCTCGGGATCTTCGCGACGCGCACCGGCCGCGTCGTCGCCGACCCGCCCCCCGGGGAGCACGACCAGGGGCAGGACGACCGGCGCACCGACGTCCTCGCGGTGCCCCTCGCGGGCGCCCTCATCGAGCGCGACCTCATCGTGCGCCTCGGGGGCTGGGAGCCCGCCTTCGGCACCCCGGGCGCCGACCTCGACTTCTCGTGGCGCTCGCACGCCGTCGGCCGCCGGGTCGTCGTCGTCCCGTCCGCCCGGGTACGCTCCACCGGCGACGACGGCCGCGCCGTCCCGCTCACCGGGGCGGAGCGCCGAGGCGTCCGACGGGTGGCGCTGACCCGGTGCGCCTGGTGGACCGCGCCGTTCCTCGCTGCGTGGATCGCGGTGAGCGGTCTCGTCGCGGCGCTCGTCCTGGCCCTGCTCAAGCGCCCGGGGGGCGCGGCCCGGGCGCTGGGCGACGTGGCCGCGGCCGAGCCGGTCCGACCGCTGCTCGCGCGGTTCCGGACCCGCGGTCGACGCTCGGTCCGCAGGCGTCACCTCGGCTCGCTCTTCGTCCCCTCCTCCACGATCGCCCGCCAGGTCGCCGACGGGCTCCATGACGCGGTCAGCGTCGGCGGCGCCGCCCCGGAACGCAGCGACGTCGAGGTCGCCCCCCGCTCGGCAGTGGGCCGCGGGCTGCGGCACCCGGGCGTGCTCGCGGTGCTGGCCGTCCTCGTCGCGATGGCGGTCGCCGGACGGACGCTGGGGGTCGGCCTGCTCAAGGGCATCGGCGCCGGATTCGACGGCGGCGAGAGCGTCGGCGGAGTGGCGACGGCTGGGGCGTTGTGGCACGGCTACCTCGACGCCTGGCACGGTGCCGGCCTCGGGGGCACCAGCCCGGCCAGCCCCTCGCTCGCCCTCCTCGCGGCCCCGGCCTGGCTCCTCGAGCACCTGCCGCTGGTCTCGATCGGGTCTCCGGGCGGCGCGGCGGCGGCGCTCGTCCTCGTGCTGGCCCTGCCCGCCGCCACCGTCTCGGCCTACCTCGCCCTGCGCCTCATCACCCGTGAGCCGTGGCTGCGCGCCGCCGGGGCGCTCGCCTGGGCCCTGACCGGTGCCGCCACGGCGACCGTCGCCCAGGGCCGGCTCGGCGCCGCGGTCGCCCTCGTCCTGCTGCCCGCCGCCGCCGCGGGGACGGCACGGCTGACCGACCGCGACAGCGGGGCCACGGCCGCCTTCGCGACGGCCCTCGTCACGACCCTGCTCGGCGCCTTCGCTCCCGCGCTGGCGCTGCTCGTCATGGCCGCGGCGCTCGTCCTCGTCGTCCTCGCCGCCCGGCCGCGGGCCCTGCCGGTCCTCGTCCTGCCGCCGCTCCTCCTCGGACCCTGGACCCTCGACGCCGTCGACGCGCCCCGGCTGCTGCTCACCGGCCCCGGGCTCTCGCAGTGGGGTGGCGCCGTACCGGCCACCTGGCAGCTCGCCCTCCTGCACACCGGGGGAGCCGGGTCGCTGCCCTGGTGGGCCGGCATCCCGCTGGCCGTGGCCGGGCTCGCCGGGCTGGTCCGCGGTCGGTCGCACGTCGCCGGCTGGTCCCTCGCGGTCCTGGGGCTCGCCTCGCTGGCCCTGGCGCTGGCCGCGCCCCGGGTGCGCCTCGACACCTTGCCGGCCGGGCTGACGCACGCCGGCGACCCGGTCACCCCGTGGGCGGGGACGTTCCTGCTGCCGCTGACCCTCGCGCTCGTCGCCGCCGCGGTCTACGGCCTCGCCGAGGCGCCGCTGCGCCGGTCCTCCGGCGGCTGGCCCGCACTCTCCCGCTGGCCGGTCCTCGCCGCGCTCCTCCTGGCCGGTGTGGGCGGCGCGGGGGTGGCCGGCTGGGCCACCCTCGGGACCCAGCTGCACGCCTGGCAGGACCCGCGCCTCGAGGCCGGGATCGACCAGGCGATGAGCGACCCGGCCGGCCGGACCGTGCTCGTCACCGTCGGCCCGGCCGGAGCGGCATACCGGCTCGTCGGCCGCGAGACCGACGGCCCCGCACGGACTCTCCCCGACGCGTCGACCACCGACGCCCAGCTCGCCCCCGCCGTCGCGGGGGTCCTCGACGGCAGCCAGGGGGACTGGGCCACGGCGCTCGCCGACGACGCGGTCGGCCTCGTCGCGGTGCACACCGGGGTGCCCGCCGAGGTGACCCGGCGGCTGGACTCGACCGAGGGGCTGACCCGGCTCGGCGGCCGCGACGGCTGGCTCTTCTGGCGCGTACAGGCGGCCGGGACGACCGAGCAACGTCCGGCGACCCCGCCGCGGCTGCGGATCGACGACGCCCGCCGCTCCACGCTCGTGCCCACCCTCGGCCAGAACGCGGCGACCGCGACATCGGTCACGGCGGCCGCGAGGTCGACCCTCGTCGTCGCCGAGCCGCGCGGCTGGGCGAGCCACGCAACCGTCGCCGTCGACGGCAGGGTCGTCGCCGTCCAGCCCGGTGAGGGCGCCCCGACGTATGCCGTTCCCCAGGGCACCCACACCCTGACGGTCAGCGTCGACGCCGGCCCGCTCTGGTGGCGTCTCGTCCAGGGCGTCGGGCTCATCGCCCTCGTCTTCCTCGCCATCCCCTTCGGCCGGCGGGCGAGCAGGAGGTCCCGATGAGCCTGCCCGTGCACGGCGTCCTCCGAGCGGTCCTCGCGGCGGCCGGGGCGGTCGCCCTCGTCTCCGCGTCGACCTCCCTCACGAGCGGGCTCGACCTCGGCGGTACGTCCGCCCACGGAGGTCCCGGCACCGTCGACGAGGCCGCTCGCGACGTGGTCCTGTCCTGCCCCGGCCCCGAGCTGAGCGGTGTCGCGGGTGTCGCCGACGTCCCGCTCTCGGGCTCCGTCAGCGCGGGGGCCGCACCGAGAGAGGCCATTCCGGGGCTCGTCCTGCCGAGCGGCACCGGTGGACTCAGCATCGGTGCGTCCGGACCGGCCGCCTCGGGCACCGCGCCCACCCGGGGGCAGACCGTCGTCGTGCCCCTGCCCGGCAGCGCCTCGCCGGTCGAGATCCGGGGGACCGGATCCCTCGGCGCGGCCGTCGCCGGGTCGCAGCAGTGGACGTCCGACACGAGCGAGCTGCGCGGGCTGACGACGACGCCCTGCATCGCGTCCTCGGCCGACGCCTGGCTCCTCGGCGGCGGCGGCAGCCCCGGCCGGCAGGAGCGACTCGTCCTGGTCAACCCCGGCGCCAACGAGGTCGTCGTCGGCCTGTCCCTGCACGGCCACGACGGACCCATCGCGTCGCCGACCGGGACCGGCGTCACGGTTCCGGCCCACGGTCGCGCCGTCGTCCTACTCGACGCCCTCGACGGCAGCGAGTCGACCCCGGCGGTCCACGTCCAGGTGGTCGGCGGCACGGTCGCGGCGTTCCTCGACGACACCTGGCTCGACGGATCGGTCCCCGCGGGCGCCGACACCGCCCCGCCCGACGCGCCGCCGTCGACGACCCAGGTCGTCCCTGCGGCCGCCCTCGACGGCCCCGGTTCGGTGCGCATCGCCGTCCCCGGGACGAAGGAGGCGGTGGTGCAGGTGCGGCTGATCGGGCCGAGCGGCGGCCTCCCGCTTCCCGGCGCCGATGCCGGGGTGACGCGGGTGCCGGGTGGCGCCGTCGCGGAGCTTAGCCTGGCGCAGGTCCCGCCCGGGACGTATGCCGTCGAGGTGACGTCCGACGTGCCCGTCGTCGCCGCGGCCTTCGCCCAGCGGCGCGCCGGCACCGACCCCGGCGACTTCGCCTGGTCGACCTCGGCACCGGCCGTGAGCGGCACGGCGGGGACGACCTTCACCAGCTCGGGACAGGCCCCGGCCCGGTCCCTCACCCTCGTCGCGACCGACGGGTCGGTCACCGCCGACCTCGTGACGGTCGTCGGTGGCACCGTGACGGCGAAGCGGGTCACCATCGCCCAGGACACGACGAGCACCGTGGCCCTGCCGGCGGGCAGCACCTCGGTGTGGGTCCACCGGGTCGAGGGCGACGGAGAGCTCCGCGCGGCCGTCGTGTCGACGCTCGGGACCGGTGCGACCCAGCTCATCGCGAGCGAGCCGCTCCTCGACTCGGTGCTCACCTCCGAGGTGAGCCACGCGTTCCCGCTGCCCTGAGGTCGCGCCTCAGCCGTCCTGCTGGCGCGGGTCGACCTCCGAGGGCGGCACCCCGAGCAGGGCCGCGACCTGCTCGACGACCACGCTGTGGATGAGGTCGCCGAGGTCCGCCTCGTCGCGGGCCCGCGCCTCGATCGGCCGGCGGTACACGACGACCCGGTGGGGGGTGCGGCCCTGGGGTCCGATGAGCCGGCCGAGGGGGGCCTCCTGCGCCTCCCACGGAGCCGGGTCGGTCGGCGGGACGTCCTCGACCGCGAACTCGGTCGCGGCATACCGCTGGCCGAGCAGCGGACGGAGCCGGTCGGCGCTGTCGAGGACGAGGTCGTCGAAGCGCTCCGCCCGGGTCAGCATCGCGGGCACGGGCGGCCAGGCCAGCGGCCCGCGCATCCCGCGGCCGCGGCGGTCCCTCGTGCTGCGGGCGGTCACGATCGGCATGCTACGGCGTGCCGGTCCCCGGGCCTCGGACCGACTGGCCTAGAGTCCCCAGATGTGAGCCTGTCGCGCAGATGCACCAAGACCTCGTGCCACCAGCCGGCGGTCGCGACCCTCACCTACGTCTACTCCGACCGTGCCGCCGTCCTCGGGCCGCTCGCGACGTATGCCGAGCCGCACACCTACGACCTCTGCGCCGAGCACGCGGCCCGGCTCACCGCGCCCCGCGGCTGGGACGTCGTCCGCCTCGCCGGTGACTACAGCGAGCCGGAGCCGACGCACGACGACCTGCTCGCCCTGGCCGACGCGGTGCGCGAGGCGGCCCGTCCGGCGCCCCCGGCGGCCGACGCGGGCCTGTCCTCGGCCGCCGCCGGTGCCGGCCTCCCGCCGCGCCCGGGTGCCGACGGGGAGCTGGGCCGCCGCGGTCACCTGCGGGTCCTGCGGGGCACGGGCGACGCCGGCTGACCCGGCGCGCCCCACCCGCACGGCTGAAGTAGGGTCGTGGCCGTGTCCCGCGTCCCCCTCACCGACATCGTCAAGGCCTACGACGTCCGCGGGCTCGTCGGGAGCCAGCTCGACACCGACGTCGTGAGAGCGCTGGGCATCGCCTTCGCCGAGGTCGTCGCGACCGCCGAGGGGGCCCGGGGGATCGTCGTCGGCCACGACATGCGCGACTCCTCGCCCGGCCTGGCGGCCTCCTTCGCCGACGGCGTCGCGAGCACCGGCCTCGACGTGACCGTCATCGGGCTCGCGAGCACGGACGAGCTCTACTACGCCTCCGGCGCGCTGGGGCTGCCCGGGGCGATGTTCACCGCGAGCCACAACCCCGCCGCCTACAACGGGATCAAGCTGTGCCGTGCCGGGGCCCGGCCCGTCGGCCAGGACAGCGGCCTCCCCGCGGTCCGCGACCGCGCCCAGGAGCTCCTCGACGGGGCCGGGGCGACGCCCGCTGCGGCGCCGGGTCGGGTCGTCGACCGGGACCTGCTCGGCGACTACGCGAGGTTCCTGCGGGACCTCGTCGACCTCGGCGACATCCGGCCGCTCACCGTCGTCGTCGACGCCGGCAACGGGATGGCCGGGCACACGGTGCCCGCGGTGCTCGGTACCGCGGCAGGGTTGGGCGAGCTTCCGGTCACCGTCGTGCCGCTCTACTTCGAGCTCGACGGGACCTTCCCCAACCACGAGGCCAACCCGCTCGAGCCGAGCAACCTGCTCGACCTCCAGGCGGCGGTACCGGCCCGCGGCGCCGACCTCGGCCTGGCCTTCGACGGTGACGCCGACCGTTGCTTCGTCGTCGACGAGCGCGGCCGACCGGTCAGCCCGAGCGCCATCACCGCGCTCATCGCCGAGCGGGAGATCGCCCGCGAGGTGGCGGCGGGGGCCCCGACCGAGTCGGTCGCCGTCGTCCACAACGTCATCAGCTCGCGGCAGGTCCCCGAGACGATCCGGGCGGCCGGGGCGCGGCCGGTGCGGACCAGGGTGGGCCACTCGTTCATCAAGGCCGAGATGGCCGCCGCCGGGGCCGTCTTCGGCGGGGAGCACAGCGCCCACTACTACTTCCGCGACTTCTGGTTCGCCGACACCGGGCTGCTCGCGGCGCTCCACGTCCTCAGGGCGCTGGGCGAGGGCGCCGCACCGCTCAGCGCGGTCATGGCGCCCTACTCGCGGTATGCCGCCTCGGGCGAGATCAACTCGACCGTCGACGACGTCCGTGCGGCCACGGACCTCGTCCGGCAGTGGGGTCTGGAGCGCGACGCCGACATCGACGAGCTCGACGGGCTCACCCTCACCCACGAGGCACGCCCCGGGGAGCCGCTGTGGTGGCTCAACCTCAGACCGTCCAACACCGAGCCCCTGTTGCGGCTCAACGTCGAGGCGGCGGACGATGCCACCATGGCCGCGGTCCGCGACGAGGTCCTCGGCATCGTGAGAGGAGCGACCCCATGACCGGCGCCATCGAGCCGTGGCTGCGTGACATCCTTCGGTGCCCGCAGTGCAAGGCCGAGCTGCGCGACGCCGACGGTCCCGAGGGGCCCGAGCTGGTCTGCACGTCACCGGAGTGCGGCCTCGCCTACCGGATCGACGACGGCGTTCCCGTCCTGCTCGTCGACGACGCCCGCCGGCCGGGCTGACGCCGCCTCGGCCATGGTGAGCATCGACGAGTCGCGGCTCGACGACGCCGAGGCGATCGAGGCCACCGACACCCGGGCGACCCTGCGGGCCCTCGCGACCGCCGGGGCCCAGGTGCGCCGGGCCATGCTGGCCGCCGACGAGGGTGGCATCGAGCGCGTCTGCGGTGGCGACCGGCCCCGGGCCGTCGTCGTCGCCTCGCTCGGCGGGTCCGCCGTCGTCGCCGACATCCTCGACGCCCTGGCCGAGCCGGGGTCGCCGGTGCCGGTGAGCACCTGTCGGGACACCCCCCTGCCCGGCTGGGTCGGACCGCTCGACCTCGTCGTCGCGGTGTCCCAGTCCGGTCGGGCAGCCGGGCCGCTGGCCCTCGCCGCCGAGGCCGCCCGCCGCGGCGCGTGCCTGCTCACCGTCGGCGCGGCCGACAGCCCGCTCGAGGAGGTCTGCCGCCGTGGCCGGGGGGTCCACGTCACGGTCGAGCGGCCCGCCCCCTCCTCGCGCACCGCACTGTGGTCGCTCCTCACACCGGTCCTCCTCGCCGCCGACGCCCTCGGCCTGGCCGCGGTCCCGCGGTCGGTCCTCGACCGGCTCGCCGACGTCCTGGACGAGCGGGCCGAGGAGTGCCGCCCCGCGTCGGAGTCCTTCGTCAACCCGGCCAAGACCCTCGCCCTCGACCTCTCGGCCACCGTCCCCGTCGTCCTCGGCGACGGCCCGCTCACCGGGGTCGCGGCCGGCCGGGCGGCCGCCATGCTGGCCCGGACCGCCCGCTACCCGACGACCCACGGGTTCCTGCCCGAGGCCGCCTCCCAGATCGTCGCCTGCTTCGACGGGCCGTTCGCCGGTGGCGGGTCGGGCGGTGGCGGCGACCTCTTCGCCGACCCCTACCTCGACGGGCCCGGCCTGCCCCCGCTCGGGCTGCTCCTGCTCCGCGACCTCCTGCCGACGCCGCTCACCCAGGAGGCGGTGGAGGCGGCCGCCCTCGCCGACGCCGTCGCGGCCTCCGCGCGCGAGGCGGGCGTCCGGGTCTGGGAGGTCCGCGCGCCCGAGGAGCCGGCGGCCCTCGTCCGGCTCGGGTCGCACATCGCGCTCACCGACTACGCCGCGACCTACCTCGCCCTGGGCCTCGGCCTCGACCCGGCCGTCTCGCCGCACGTGTCGGACCTGCGCGACCGGACCCGCTGAGCGGCCCGACGAGCCAGGCTCCGACGGGCCCGCGCCGTTCGTCGGCGCCCGCCCTCGCCCCGTTGACCGACCGGGGTCGTCCCTTCGGGCCATCTTCGGTCGATCGACCCCTCGCGAGGTCGCGGCCGACCCACGATGGCGGCACGGCCCGGTAGGGGGATGCCGGTCCAGCCGTGCCGGGCGGGCGCCTCGAGGGGGGTTCCCGCTCGGCGCGGCCCCCGCGCCGGAGACCGCTAACCGACCTCGGGCGGTCGCCCGGTCGCGTCCCGCCGCAGGGCGAGAACCTGGGCACCGGGAAGGGTCGCCAGCGTGAGCGCCGGGACGAGGAGCTTGCTCGTCCGCAGGCCACTGCCGATGACGACCTCACCCGCGGCCAGGACGGCCTCGTCGACGAGGACCGGCCAGCCCGCGGGCAGCCCCACGGGGGTGATCCCCCCGAACTCCATCCCGGTGCGCCCGACCGCCTCCTCCTGCGGGGCGAAGCCGATCCTGCGGACGTCGAGGTGGCGCCGGACCGTCCCGTTGACGTCGGCGCGGTCGGTCGCGAGGACCAGGACCGCGGCATACGTCTCCCGCTCGCCGCGCCGGCCGGCGACGACGACGCAGTTGGCCGACGCCTCGGGCGCGACGTCGTAGCCGGCGCAGAACGCGGCGGTGTCGGCGAGGGCCGGGTCGATCGGCGCGACGAGGGCCCCGGCCATCGCACCCACGGCACTGCGCACCGGCGGGGCGAGCAGCTCGGGCCGCTCCGAGGCGAGGCTCCAGGACAGCGTTCCTCGGGCGGACGGCATACCCGCGAACCTACCGCGACACCGACGCGCGCCGGCGGCCCGCTCTCTCGTAGGATGCGCGCCATGTCAGCCGAAGGTGGGACCAAGGCCGTCGTCGCAGCACTCCTGGCGAACCTCGGGATCGCCGTGACGAAGTTCCTCGCCTTCGCCCTCACCGGCTTCTCCTCGATGCTCGCCGAGGCGATCCACTCCCTCGCCGACTCGCTCAACCAGCTGCTGCTGCTCTTCGGGGGCCGGCGCTCGACCCGGGCGGCCACGCCGGAGCACCCCTTCGGGTACGGCCGGGAGCGCTACGTCTACGCGTTCGTCGTCTCGATCGTGCTGTTCAGCCTCGGCGGTCTGTTCGCGCTGTACGAGGCCTACCACAAGTGGCACGAGGCCCACGCGGGCACCGTCGAGGACCCCCTGGCCTCGCGGTGGTGGTGGGTGCCCGTCGTCGTCCTCGTCGTCTCGATCGCCCTGGAGGGGATGTCGTTCCGCACCGCCGCGCGCGAGAGCCGTCACGCCAAGGGCACGAGCACCTGGGTGCAGTACATCCGTGGCGCCAAGGCCCCTGAGCTCCCGGTGGTCCTCCTCGAGGACTCCGCCGCCCTCATCGGGCTGACGCTGGCCCTCCTGGGCGTCGGCCTGACCCTGCTCACCGGCGACGCGTACTGGGATGCCGTGGGCACCGGGCTCATCGGGGTCCTCCTCGTCCTCGTCGCCGTCACGCTCGCCGTCGAGATGAAGTCGCTCCTCATCGGCGAGGCCGCCCTGCCGGCCCACCAGCGGGCGATCGCCGAGGCACTGGCCGCGCCCGAGGCCGTCGACCGGGTCATCCACCTCAAGACGCTGCACCTCGGCCCCGACGAGCTGCTCGTCGCCGCCAAGATCGCCGTCGGGCGCGCGGACTCGGCCGAGGAGGTCGCGGCGGCCATCGACGAGGCCGAGGAGCGGGCCCGGGCCGCCGTTCCCGCACTGCGTCTGGTCATGTACCTGGAGCCGGACATCGACCGCGGACCGACCCTCGGCGAGCCGTCGGGGTCCCCGGGGTATGCCGCGGGCGTCGGCTAGACTTGCTCCTCGCCGGCGTGGGTGATAACCCCGCTTCACGGCCCAGATGGGCGGCGCCGGGCACTTGACCGAACCCCACCCTCACCCATGGGAGTGTCACGCATGTCCGTTGACCACAAGGTCGCCGATCTCGGTCTCGCCGAGGCGGGCCGCCACCAGATCCGCCTCGCCGAGCACGAGATGCCCGGCCTCATGGCGCTGCGGGCCGAGTACGGCCCCAGCCAGCCGCTGCGGGGAGCCCGGATCGCCGGTTCCCTCCACATGACCGTCCAGACGGCCGTCCTCATCGAGACCCTCGTCGCGCTCGGCGCCGAGGTCCGCTGGGCCTCGTGCAACATCTACTCCACCCAGGACGAGGCCGCCGCCGCGGTCGTCGTCGGCCCCACCGGCAGCCCCGAGGACCCCCAGGGCGTCCCGGTCTTCGCCTGGAAGGGCGAGACCCTCGACGAGTACTGGTGGTGCACCAACCAGATCCTCACCTGGCCGGGCGAGGGCGCCAACATGATCCTCGACGACGGCGGCGACGCGACGATGCTCGTCCACAAGGGGACCGAGTGGGAGAAGGCGGGGCAGGTCCCGCCGACGACCGACGAGGACTCCGAGGAGTTCGCGGTCTTCAAGGCGCTGGTCCGCCAGACGATGGCGACCTCGCCGGGCAAGTGGACGGCGGTCGCGGCCGACATCAAGGGCGTGACCGAGGAGACGACGACCGGTGTCCACCGGCTCTACCAGCTCGCCGAGGCCGGTGAGCTCCTCTTCCCGGCCATCAACGTCAACGACTCGGTGACGAAGTCCAAGTTCGACAACAAGTACGGCTGCCGGCACAGCCTCGTCGACGGCCTCAACCGGGCCACCGACGTCCTCATCGGCGGCAAGGTCGCCGTCGTCGCCGGGTTCGGCGACGTCGGCAAGGGCTGTGCCCAGAGCCTGGCCGGCCAGGGCGCGCGGGTCATCGTCACCGAGGTCGACCCGATCTGCGCGCTGCAGGCGGCCATGGAGGGCTACCAGGTGGCCCGCATGGACGACGTCATCGGCGACGCCGACATCGTCATCACCGCGACCGGCTGCCTCAACGTCGTCACGGCCGAGCAGATGGGCCAGATGAAGAACAAGGCGATCATCGCCAACATCGGCCACTTCGACAACGAGATCGACATGGCCGGGCTGGCCAAGGTCGACGGGATCAGCAAGACCGAGATCAAGCCGCAGGTGCACGAGTGGACCTTCCCGACCCGGGAGGACCGCGAGGAGTCGAGCATCATCGTGCTGTCCGAGGGCCGGCTGATGAACCTCGGTAACGCCACCGGCCACCCGAGCTTCGTCATGAGCAACTCGTTCTCCAACCAGACGATCGCCCAGATCGAGCTGTTCGCCCAGGCCGAGGACTACGTCGACGACGACGGTCGCCCGACGGTGACCACGCTGCCGAAGCACCTCGACGAGAAGGTCGCCCGGCTGCACCTCGAGGCCCTCGGTGTCGACCTCACCGAGCTGACCAAGGAGCAGGCCGAGTACCTCGGCGTCGACGTCGCCGGGCCCTACAAGCCCGACCACTACCGGTACTGACCGGGTCCGTCCCGACAGGCCGCCGGTGACCGGTCCCGTCGACGCCGTCCGCGCTCCCGTCCCTCCCCGCAGGGGAGCGGGCGGGAGCGCCGCGTCCGGAGCCGGTGACCCGGCGGCCGTCGGGGGTATGCCGCGGCCCGCCGTGCCCTGGTGGCGCCGGCTCCTCGTGCCGGTCGGCATACCCGTCCTCCTCTACGTCCTCGCCCGGCTCGTCGACGTCGTGCTCATCGCCGTCGCGTCGCGCCACCAGATGGCCCTGCCGGTGGGGTCGGTCCCCGGAGTCTTCATCGACCAGGGGCAGCCGGCGAACCCGGGCTACCTGGGCATGACGACCCACTGGGACGGGCAGTGGTACCAGGCCATCGCCACCCACGGCTACCCCACGACAGCCAGCGGCGCCACGGCCGACGAGCTGTGGCGATGGGCCTTCCCCCCGGTCTTCCCGATGACGGTCGCGGCGGTGACCGCGGTGACCGGGCTGTCCTTCGCCGCGGCGGCGACCCTCGTCAACGGCGTGGCCGGGGCGGTCGCGATGGTCCTGCTCTTCGCCCTGGTCTCCCGCACCGGTGGCCGGCACCTGGCCACCGTCGCGGTGGCGCTCACCTCGGTCTTCGTGTCCGCGCCGGTCCTCCAGCTCGCCTACAGCGAGGCGATCGGCTTCGCGCTCCTGCTCGGGGCGCTCCTGCTCCTCCAGCGGCGCCGCTACGGCTGGGCGCTGCTCGTCGTCCTCGCCCTGTCGCTCACCCGCCTGGTCGGCGCACCGCTGGCGCTCGTCGTCGCCGCCCACCTGTGGCACCGGGTCCGCTCCGAGGGCCGGTCGTCGGTGCGGCCCGGGGAGTGGGTCGGTGCCACCGCCCTGGCCGCCCTCTCGGTCGGCGGGGTCCTGCTGTGGCCCCTCGTCGGCTCGCTCGTCGTCGGCCCCATCGGCGCCGACCGGGTCGGGGACGTGACCGCCCGCCCGGCCGCCTGGCTCGTCGGCGCCCGCGACTCCCTCGGCTGGAGCGGGCTCGCCTTCGTCGTCCTCGTGGCCGTCGTCCTCATCCTCGTCGCCCTCGCCGAGCGGTCGCGGCCGTGGGGTGTCGAGCTCCGGTCGTGGTCGTGGGCCTACCCGCTCTTCCTCCTCGCCGTGAGCGGCGTCAACCCCGGCATCCTGCGGTACCTCCTCCTCGCCGCACCGACCCTGGGGCTCGCCCTGGCCGGTATGCCGCGACCCGGCCGCCCCGGCGTGGCCCGGTCCGCGTGGCTCGTCGTGCTGGTGCTCGTCCTCGTCTGGGCGCAGTGGTGGTACCTCGACGGCTACCTCGTGATCCGCGGCCCGAGCCACACGATCTAGCATCGGAACGCCGCCCGTCGGCACCGGTGCCGTGGGCCGTCCGCGGGTCGGTCGGCCGCCCTCGTCCGTTCGGGTGACAGGCCCCTCCCACCTCCGTGCCGACGTCGTCGCGAAGCCTCATGCGCCGGTTCCCGCCCGTCATAGCCTCCCTCTCGGACAGAGAGGACGCAGCATGCCCCCTGCATCGGGACGTCGTCGCCGGCTGAGGCGACGGGAGCGAGGCGCGGTCGCGGTCGAGACCGCGCTCGTCTCGCTCGTTCTCGCGACGATCCTCGCCGGGATCATCGACACGTCGATGCTCTTCCGCGACAGCCTGTCAGTGTCCTCGGCCGCCCGCGGCGGAGCGCGGACGGCGTCGTCCGAGCCGCTCGCGTCCACCTTCGCCAGGGACGCGGCGCAGCAGGCGGTCAACGCGCTGAGCGACCTGCAGTACACGCGGATCACCAAGCTGTGGGTCTACAAGGCCAACGCGTCGACCGGCGACCCGGTCGGGGGCTGGGGCGGCTGCTCGAGCAACTGCGTCGCCTTCACCGTGAGCGCCACCGGAACGGTCAGCGCCGGGACGGGCACCTGGAGCGGACGCAACGCGTGTGCCGGAAGCACCCTCGACGCCGTCGGCGTCTACGTGCAGTACAACCACCCGTCGACGATCGGCGTGTTCTTCAACAACCAGCCCATCTCGGAGCACGCCGTCATGGAGCTGCAGCCGATCCCCTCGAGCGCCACGTGTGTGTCGTCATGATCCGGGCGCGCAGGGAGCGGGGAGCGGCCGCGGTCGAGGCGGCCATCGTCACGCCGCTCGTCATGGCCCTCATCTTCGGCATCGTCGAGCTCGGCTTCTTCTTCAAGGACTACCTCGCCGCGGCCAGTGCGGCGCGCGCGGGAGTGCGACTCGCATCCGCCGAGCCGCGCAACTCCGGCTTCGCGCAGGCGACGGCGGACCGGGTGCAGTACTCGGGATCGGCGCTGGACTACTCGACCATCCAGCAGCTGTGGGTCTACAAGGCCAACGCCACCAACGACTACCCCCTGGGCTACTCCAGCTTCACCGACTGCAGCGTGTGCGTGAAGTTCCGCTGGACCGGCAGCGCCTTCACCCCGATCAGCGACAACTGGCCGGCGTCCAGCCAGGTCGCCTGCGTGGGAGCCGGCGGCCCGCCCGACCGCATCGGGGTCTACATCAAGACCACCCACACCGCCATCACGGGCTTCGTCTTCAACACGATGACCATCGACTCGCACTCCGTCATGAGCCTCGAACCCATCCCCACGACGAACGGCTGTTCATGATGACCCGCCACCCTGCTATCGGCCGCCGGCTCCGTGACCGCCTCCTCAGAACGCGCCGGCGCTCCGAGCAGGGCTACGTCGCGGCCCTCGTCGCCCTGCTCACCCTCACGCTCGTCGGACTGTCGGCGTTCGCCGTCGACACGGGACACTGGTACCTCGTCGGCCAGCAGGCGCAGCGGGCGGCCGACGCCGCCGCCCTGGCCGGTGTCGTCGACCTCCCCGGCAACCAGTCCGGTGCCTACTCGCTGGCCCAGCAGTACTCGACGGCCAACGGCTTCCAGAACGGCGCGGCCAGCACGACCGTCACGACCGGCCTCGACGGCACGCCAACCCGGCTGCGGGTCACCGTGAGCCGTCAGGTGAGCAACATCTTCGGACCGCTGCTCGGGGTCAACACGACGACGATCACCAAGACCGCGGTCGCGGACTACGCGGGCCCGGTGCCGATGGGCAGCCCCTGCAACGAGTTCGGGGACGACCCCGAGGGTGACGGCCAGCGCAGCTCGGACTGCGCGGCGGCCGGCGCGTTCTGGGTCAACGTCGGCAGCCCGGGTGCCACCAAGATCAGCGGCGACGCCTTCCAGGACGGCGTGTGCGCCAGCGGCGTCGACGGCTGCAGCGGCAGCACCAACACCGACTACGACCCCGACGGGTACATCTACACGGTGACGCTCCGTGCCCCCGTCTCGAACCTCACGATCCAGGCCTTCGACCCGGCCCAGGTCTATGTCGGTGACAACTGCACCAACACCTCCGAGATCAACCTCACCGGCGCGGCCGCACTGGGCAGCAAGGCGCCGCTCGGGGTGTCGAACCCGTCGACCAGATATGCCGCGGGCAACGGCCCGTTCTGCACCGGTGACCAGGCGCTCGGCACCCAGGGCCTCATCGTCACCCAGTTCGCCGTCCACTCGCCCGGGGCCAACCCGTGGGACCCGCAGAACTGGCCGGTGGCGTGCACGAAGACGTTCCAGCCCTTCCGGGGCGACCTCAGCAAGGCCCTGAACCGGACCCTCGGCGCCGGCGTCTACAACGTCAACGGCGTCGCGGACAACTTCCGGCGCTGGGTGACGCTGTGCACCTTCCCCGGTACGGTGCCGGCCGGCACCTACGCGATCCAGGTCAAGACCAACGGTCTCGGCGCCGACAGCGAGGGCGGCCACAACCGGTTCGCGCTGCGCGCCTACGGGTCGAACTCCTCCGACAAGAGCAACATCGCGATCGCCGGCTTCAACAAGATGGGCATCTACGCGAACACCCCGAGCGGCACCTCGAAGTTCTTCTTGGGCCGGGTCCCGGTGGGTGCGGCCGGCCAGGTCTTCAACATCCACCTCTTCGACATCGGTGACGGCGCCACGTCGGGCAGCACGATCACCGTGCTGCCGCCGACCGAGTACGCGTCGTCCTTCTCGGGATGCGTGGGATCGGGGGTGGTCAACGGCAACCTCTCCGGCTGCAAGATCTCGGTCAACAGCAGCTACAACGGGAAGTGGCAGACGATCTCCGTACCCATCCCCTCGGGGTACACGTGCAACATGTCGAGCGCAACGGGGTGCTGGGTGACGCTGGCGTTCTACTACGGCAGCGGGTCCACCCCGTCCGACACGACGTCGTGGACGGCTAGCATCGACGGAGACCCCATCCGGCTGGTCGAGTAGGCCACCGGACGACCCCGGGAGGGACGCTGAGCCACGCACCGGAGCGGGCGGCCGCCGGGCCCCCGTTGGCGACCGCGGCTGCCCTGGTCACCCTGTCCGCCTTCGTCGCCTGGCAGGTCCGGGTCGGCGCCGACGCGCTGTGGCCGGTCGCGATGGGCCGCGCCGTCCTCGACGGCGGCCGGCTGCCCCAGGGCGTGCCCTTCGCCGCGGCGGGCTCGGCCGGCTGGGCCAACGTCCCGGTCCTCGGCGAGCTCGTCCTCACCGCGGTCGCCGCCTTCGGCGGGCGCGGCCTGGGAGCCTTCCAGGTCCTCGCCGACGTCGTCGCCCTCGGCGCCCTCGCGGCCGTCGCGCTGCGCCGTGGCGCCGCGGACTCCCGAGCCGCCCTCGCCCTCGTCCTGGCCGTCCTCGCCGGGGCGCCGGCCCTCGTGATCATCCGGCTCCAGGTGCTATCGCTCATCCCCTTCGCCCTGCTCCTCCTCCTGCTCCACCGCGAGCACGAGGCCCCGAGCCGGCGGATCTGGCTTCTTCCCGCCCTCGTCGTGATCTGGACCAACCTGCACGGCGCCGTGCTCATCGGCGTCGCGGTGGCGGGGTGCTACCTCCTGCTCTCCCGGCTGCGCATCGACCCGGTCCGCACCGTGGCGGTCGGGGTCCTCACCCTCGCCGCCGTGCTCGTGACCCCGGCCGGGACCGGCACGCTGGGTTACTACCTCGGCGTGCTCGACAACGAGGCCGCCGCCCGCGGGGAGGGGCTGTGGGCGCACCCCAGCCTCGGGTCGGGGCTCGACGTCGTCATGCTCCTCGGCCTCGCCGGCCTGCTCCTGCTCACCCTGCGCCGCCGCCAGCCCCTCTGGGTGTATGCCGCCGCCCTCGGCCTCGGTGTGGCCACCGCGTCGGCCGTCCGCAACGGCGTCTGGCTCGGCATGGTGCTCGTTCTGCCGGCCACGCTCGCCGAGGGTCGCGCGGAGCGGACCACGCACGCACGACGGGAGGCGCGCGCGCAGCGTCGACCGCATCCGTCCCGCCCGCCGCGGGCCGGCCGCCGGATCGGTCGGTTGGCGGGGCTGACCGGCCTCGGCGGCATCGTGACGATCGTCACCGTCGCGGTCCTGCTCGCCCGCCCGGACGCCGTCGACCCGACGCCGCCGGGACTGGTGCCGACCGTCCGGTCGGTCGCCGCGGGACGGCCGGTCCTCGCTCCCGAACCGGTGGTCGAGCGGCTGGCCGCCGAGGGGGTGCGCGTGTGGATGTCCAACCCCATCGACGCCTTCTCCCGCACCGACCAGGGCATCTACCTCGACTTCCTCGACGGCCGGCCCGGGGGGCAGGTCGCCCTCGACGCCGTCGACGTCGTCGTGGTCGAGTCGGGGACCGACCCCGACCGGCTGGTCCGTGCCGACCGCCGATGGCACGCGGCCGCGAGCGTCGGCGACTGGACGGCATACACCAGGTAGCGGGCCCCCGGACGTGGCGGCACAACGATCGGCGGGAAGGTGTGTGATGATGCACGAGGACCGCTGCTCCGCGAAGGAAGGATGGTCGTGAAGGGTCGCGTCCTCGTCGTCGATGACGACCTCGCGCTGGCCGAGATGCTCGGCATCGTCCTGCGCAACGAGGGACTGGAGGTCTCCCACGTCGCGGACGGGTCCGCCGCCGTGGCCGCCTTCCGCGAGACCAGACCCGACCTCGTCCTCCTCGACCTCATGCTCCCCGGGATGGACGGCATGGAGGTGTGCCGGCGGATCCGTGCCGAGTCCGGCGTCCCCATCGTCATGCTCACCGCACGGTCCGACACCGTCGACGTCGTCGTGGGGCTGGAGTCCGGCGCCGACGACTACGTCGTCAAGCCCTTCAAGGGCCAGGAGCTCATCGCCCGGGTGCGCGCCCGGCTCCGGCGGACCGACGACCCCGACCCCGAGCGGCTCGTCGTCGGCGACCTCGTCATCGACGTCGCGGGCCACTCGGTCCATCGCGGCGGCGAGACGATCTCGCTCACCCCGCTCGAGTTCGACCTGCTCGTCGCGCTCGCCCGCAAGCCGTGGCAGGTCTTCTCGCGCGAGGTCCTCCTCGAGCAGGTCTGGGGCTACCGGCACGCGGGCGACACCCGGCTCGTCAACGTCCACGTCCAACGGCTCCGGTCCAAGATCGAGCACGACCCCGAGCACCCCGAGATCGTCGTCACCGTCCGCGGCGTGGGGTACAAGGCCGGCTCGGCCTGATGGTCGACCTCGCGCGCCCGCCGCGCTGGCTCCTCCACCGGTGGCGGGAGTCCCTCCGGCTGCGGGTCGTGACGACGACGATGATCCTGGGGGTCGTCGTCACCGCGCTCCTCGGTGGCTACCTCTATGCCGAGATCGCCCGTGGCCTCGAGGCGGAGCGGGTCCGGGTGGCCCAGAACGAGGCCCTCACCCTGACCGCACAGGCCCAGCAGCAGTGGGACGCCTCGGACGCCACCGACGTCGGCAAGCTCAACAACGCCGCCGTCGACATCATGAACCAGTACCTGCGGCCACCGGGCCCGAGCCCGTCGCGGTACGTCATCATGTCGCGCTCGGTGACCAACACCTCCAGCACCGTCCTCGCGGACCTCGCCTCGGGCGACATCGGGCTCTCGGCCGTCACCCCCGAGCTGCGCCAGGCGGTCGCCGAGAACCCGACCCGGCAGCAGACCCAGATCGCCCTGGTGCCGGTCGGGGACCGGAGCGTCCCTGCGGTCATGGTGGGCAGCTCGGTCGACGTGCCCCGCGCCGGACGCTACGACCTCTACTTCGTCTATCCGATGGAGCAGGAGCAGGCGACGATGGCGCTCATCGCGCGCGCCTTCACACTGGCCGTCGCGATCCTCACCATCCTGCTCGGGGCGATCGCCTGGGTCGTCACCCGACAGGTCGTCTCCCCGGTGCGCCGAGCCGCCGGGGTCGCCGAGCGGCTCGCCTCCGGCCAGCTCAACGAGCGGATGCCGGTGCGCGGCGCCGACGACCTGGCGCTGCTCGCCCAGTCGTTCAACGCGATGGCCGACAGCCTGCAGAGCAAGATCGGCGAGCTCGAGGGCCTCTCGCTGGTCCAGCAGCGCTTCGTCTCCGACGTGTCCCACGAGCTGCGGACCCCCCTCACGACGATCCGGATGGCCGTCGACCTCATCCACGAGGCGCGTGACGACTTCGACCCCGCGGTCGGCCGGTCGGCCGAGCTGCTGCACGGTGAGCTGGACCGGTTCGAGGAGCTCCTGACCGACCTCCTCGAGATCAGCCGGTTCGACGCCGGCGCCGCCGTGCTCGACCTCGAGCCCGTCGACCTGCGGGTGACCGCGGCCAAGGTCGTCGAGGCCAACGCCACCCTGGCCCGGCACCGGGGGAGCGTCGTCGAGCTCGTCACCGAGGGCTCCGCCGCCGAGGCCGACATCGACGAGCGACGCGTGGAACGGATCCTGCGGAACCTCCTCGTCAACGCGATCGAGCACGGCGAGGGCCGGCCGGTCACCGTCCGGGTCGCCTCGAGCGACAGCGCCGTCGCGGTCCTCGTCGAGGACCGCGGTGTCGGGCTGAGGCCGGGGGAGTCCTCCGTCGTGTTCAACCGCTTCTGGCGGGCTGACCCCGCCCGGGCGCGCACGAGCGGTGGCACCGGCCTGGGGCTGGCCATCTCGCTCGAGGACGCCCGGCTGCACGACGGCTGGCTGCAGGCGTGGGGCCAGCCCGGCGTCGGCTCGCGCTTCCGGCTCACCCTGCCGAGGCGGGCGGGGACCAGGCTGACGACCTCGCCGTTGCCGCTGACCCCCGACACCGCGCCGCTGCGCCCGGATGGTCCCGACGACGACACCGCCACTGCGGCCTCCATGCCCGGTGCCCTCCCGACGCCGGTGGAGCGCCTCCCGTGAGGACCCTGCGAGCCCGCGCCGCCCTGACCGTGCTCGCCCTGAGCGCCCTGGCCGGCTGCGGGCTCGCCGGACACTCGACCGTCCAGGCCGGTCTCGACGTCGGGAGCGGGAGCGTGCCCCTCGTCCGGGTCCTCCCGCCGGGGCCGGCGCCGGGCGCCGACCGCGACCAGATCATCCTGGGCTTCGTCCGGGCCGGCGCGGCCAGCGACGGCGCCTACGACCGGGCCCGGGAGTTCCTCACCGAGCCGATGGCCAAGCAGTGGTCGCCGGACGGTCCCGTCGTCGTCGTCGACGCGGAGTCGTCCCTGACCGTGCGGATCACCGGTCAGGGGACCGCTCGGCTCACCGGGACCGCGGTCGCCACCATCTCGCCGCAGGGCGCCTACACGACCCTTCCCTCGGGGACGACCCGCTCCGTCGACATCGGGTTCGCGCGGATCGACGGGCAGTGGCGCATCGACGACCTGCCCGACACCTTCGGGCGCTGGGTGGTCGAGGACGACGTGCCACGGCTGTTCCGGCCGTATGCCGTCCACTACGTCGCGACGGACCGCCCCGCGCTCGTGAGCGACATCCGCTGGTTCCCCCTTGACCACCTGACCACCCGGCTGGCCCGCGCCCAGCTGGGCGCCGTCCCGGCATACCTCGCCGACGCCGTGCGCAGCGAGGCCCCCGCCGGCGCGCGGCTGCTCGCCGACGGGGTTCCCGTGGTCGACGGCGTCGCCACCGTGGACCTCTCCGCGCGGATCCCGACCGACCAGTCCGTCAGGGAGGGCCTGTGGGCCCAGTTCGTCGCGACCTTGACCCAGGTGCCCGGGGTCGCCTCGGTCGCGCTGCGCGTCGACGGGGCCCCGCTCGACCTGCCCGGCGTGGGCACCCCGGTGTCGACCGTCACCGATCTCGGCTTCGAGCCCGAGGTGGCCACCTCGGACGCCAAGGCGCTCATCCGGGACGGGACCCAGCTGCGCATCCTCGACAGCGAGGTCGAGAACCACAAGCCGGCTCCCCGGCCGAGCGGTGAGACGACGGAGATCCCGACCTCGGTGACGAACCTCGCGATGTCGCTCGACGGCAGGGACATCGCCGGCATCGAGGCGGGCCGGACGACGCTGGCGTGGTGGCACGACGACCGGCGGACCGACGTGGGCACCATGGGGACGGCCCTGGGCAACCCCAGCTTCGACCGGCTCGGCTACCTGTGGGTGGGCGGCATCAGCACCCGCAGGGGCGCGGTGACGCGGCTGTGGGCGATCGCCACCGACGGCGGCTCCGCCTCATCCGACCAGCTCACCCCCGTGACCGCCGACTGGCTCGCCGCGCGCCGGGTCGTCGACGCCGTCGTCGCACCCGACGGCCAGCGGATCGCGGTGCTGTCCTCGACCGCCGACGGCACGGACACCCGGATCGACGTCGCCGGCATCGTCCGAGGCGACGGGGGGCGTCCCGAGCGCCTGACGGCCGCGGCGCTCAGTGTGGGAGCCCCGGTCAGCGGCTTCGTCGGACTGACCTGGCTCGACAACGCGACCCTCGCATCGATGGGCGGCAAGTCGCCAACGACGTTGCGCCCCTTCGTGATTGGCCTGGGCGGAGATGTCCGCGCGCTGTCGCCCACCCCCAACGGGGTGTCCCTGGCGAGCACGGGTGGGGAGCGCGCGATCCGGGTCGTCACGGTTGCCGGCCAGATCCTCGCCCGGGCCGGCCTGCAGTGGGTCGACGAGGCTTCCGGCACCGACGTGCTGGTCCCCGGACGCTGACCGCGGGGCGGTCCGAGCGCTCCACCGAACGGCTGACCCGGACCTCCACCGAGCACGTGGGGAGAAGGGCTCAAAGGCCGATGTGCCTGCCTGTGGCGCTGGGAAAGATACCAAGTGGCGCCGCACCGCCTTGGGCGCGCCGATCAGAAGCCTTGAAAGGGATTCACGACATGCTCAAGCAGCTCACGAAGTTCCAGGTGGCCCTCTTCCACGCCCGCAACGAGCGCGGTGCGACCGCCGTTGAGTACGGCCTCCTCGTCGCCCTCATCGCCGCCGTCATCGTCGGTGTCGTCGTCGCGCTCGGTGGCAAGATCAACGCCGCGTTCTCGACCGTCAACAACGCCGTCTGATCGGGACGGTCATGAAGACTCTGCGTGCGGTCGCGCCCCGCGAGCGGGGCGCGACCGCCGTTGAGTACGCCCTCCTCATCGCCCTCATCGCCGCCGTCATCGCCGGAGCGGTAGCGCTCCTCGGGAGCGCCATGCCGGCGTGGTACTCGGTCAGTTTCTGACCACCCCGCTCACCAGACAGACAGGGACGCAAACGTCATGGGACGCAGGTTCGTCGCCATCATCGCGGCAGGTGTCGTGGCCCTCGTGGGGGTCGCCGCGCTGCTGCTCTACGTCAAGAGCGCCGACTCGCGCGCCGTCGCCGGCCTCGAACCCGTCTCGGTGTTCGTCGCGAAGGAGCCCGTGCCGGCCGGCACCGTGCTCAAGGACGCGGTCAACGCCCAGCTCATCGTCAAGGACACACTGCCGAAGAAGTCCGTGCCGGCCGACTACCTCAAGGCCGTCGACTCCTCGAACGAGTCCCTCCTGGCGCTCAGCGACATCGCCCCAGGGGAGTACATCCTCAACCTCCAGTTCGGGACCACGCCCATGGGGACGAAGGCGATCAGCGTCGATCCAGGCATGGTCGCCCTCACCATCACTCTCGCGGACGCGCCACGGGTGGCGACGTTCCTGACTCCTGGTTCCCGGGTCGCCCTCATCGACACCTGGGGCTACGCCGCAACCGGCCCCTCAGCGATCGACAAGATGCACAGCCGGTTCCTGCTGGACGACGTGCTCGTCATCGCCATCGGTCAGTCGTCCCTCACACCGAGCCAGCCGTCCTCCGACGGATCCAGCAGCCAGAGCAGCGGCAGCAACTCCGCCTTGGTCACTCTCGCGGTGACCCCCGACGACGCCCTCAAGGTGGTCCACGCCCAGGCGACCGGCAGCCTCTACGCCGCTCTCCGTGGGGCCAACGTCACGGTCAACCTGGGTCGCGTCATCACCAACGAGCCTTCGCTCTTCGCGAAGAACTAGGAGGAGTCATGGCTCTCCTGTGGGACACCGACCCCGGGGCGGCCGAGCGCTACGCCATCGCGCTCGGCGCCGGGGCGGCCCGGGTGGACAGCCAGCCGGCCGTCCTACGGGGTCTCGGCGCCGACCCCGCTGAGGTCCTCGTCGTCATCGGCGTCGGGGTCGACCTGGGCGCCGCCTGCGAGCTCGCCGAGGTCTGCCGCATCGAGTACCCCCACGTCGGCATCGTGCTGCTGCGCAGCCGGCTCGACGTGACGGTCCTCGCCAGCGCACTGCGCTCCGGCGTCCGGGAGGTCGTCACCCCCGACGACCTGACCGGTCTCGCCGAGGCCGCCCGGCGCAGCCGCGAGCTCTCCGCGCGGGTGGCGACCGTCACCGGCGACGCCGTTCGCGAGGGCCGGGTCATCACGATCTTCTCGGCCAAGGGCGGCGTGGGGAAGACGACCTTCGCCACGAACATCGGGGCCTACCTCGCCTCGGTCGGCCACAAGGTGCTCGTCGCCGACCTCGACCTCGCCTTCGGTGACGTCGGCATCAGCCTCCAGCTCGTCCCGCACAACTCGATCCGCGACCTCGTCGGCATGAGCGGTGGGCTCGACGAGCGCGCTCTCGAGTCGATCGTCACCCACCACGGCAGCGGTCTCGACGTCGCCTGTGCTCCTCCGGAGCCGAGCGATGCCGACCGCGTTCCGGGCCAGACGATCGCCGAGCTCATCAAGGTCGCCCGCCGGGCCTACGACTTCGTCATCATCGACACCCCGCCGGCGTTCACCGAGCACGTCCTCGCGGCATTCGACAACAGCGACCGGCTGCTGCTCATCGCCACCCTGGACATCCCGGCGGTCAAGAACCTGCGGATCACGCTCGACACCCTCGACCTCCTGGGCAACCCCAAGGAGTCGCGCGTCGTCGTCCTCAACCGCTCGGACGCCAAGGTCGGCCTCGACGCCGACGACGTCGTCACCGCCATCAAGACCCCCATCGCCGCGACCGTCCCGTCGAGCTCGGACGTCCCCGCCTCGGTCAACCGCGGGGTGCCCATCGTCCTCGACGACCCCCGACACGCCGTGAGCATGGCCCTGCGGCTCCTCACCGACCAGCACCTGACCTCCGGCGCACCGCCGGTCACCGGCGCCGCCGGCGAGGAGGACGATACCCAGATGACCCGTCGTGGACTGCGCGACCAGCGCCGCCGCACCGAGCGCTGGAGCCTCGCCCGAGGGGGCCGCCGATGAGCCTCGCCGAGCGTCTGGACAGCGTCCGGCGCGCCCAGCAGCCGGCCACGGAGACGCCCGCCGCCGCGGCCCAGCCCGGCCAGAGCCCGAGCGTCCTGCCGACCCGCCAGGCCCAGAGGGTCGACCCGTTCGCCTCCGTCAAGGCCGCGGTCCACCAGGCCCTGCTCGAGTCGCTCGGTCCGTCCCTCTACGACCCCCACCTCGACGAGAAGGAGCTCGAGGGGAAGGTCCGGCACACCCTCCAGGAGGTCATCGACTCCGAGGAGCGCCCGCTCTCCCTCGCCGACCGCACCCGGATCAGCCAGGAGGTCGCGGACGAGATCCTCGGCCACGGACCGCTCGAGCCACTGCTGCGCGACAGCGAGGTCACCGAGATCATGGTCAACGGCCCGACGCAGATCTACGTCGAGCGCGCGGGCAAGATCTTCCCGGTCGACGCCCAGTTCAGCTCCGAGGCCCACCTGCGTCGGACGATCGACAAGATCGTCGCCAGGGTCGGCCGGCGCGTCGACGAGGCGAGCCCCATGGTCGACGCCCGCCTGGCCGACGGCTCCCGTGTCAACGCGGTCATCCCGCCCATCGCCCTCGACGGCGCCATGCTGACGATCCGGAAGTTCTCCGCCGACCCGTTCACCGACCGCGACCTCATCGCCTTCGGGACCTTCACCCCACGGGTCCGCGACTTCCTCCTCGCCTGCGTCCGCGGCCGGCGCAACATCATCATCTCCGGTGGTACCGGCTCCGGTAAGACGACCCTGCTCAACGTGCTGTCGTCCTACATCCCCGACGACGAGCGGATCGTCACGATCGAGGACGCGGCCGAGCTCCAGCTCCGGCAGATGCACGTGCTGCGGCTGGAGTCGCGACCGTCCAACATCGAAGGTCGTGGCGCGGTCGCCATCCGCGACCTGGTCAAGAACTCCCTGCGTATGCGGCCCGACCGCATCGTCGTCGGTGAGGTCCGGGACGGCGCCGCCCTCGACATGCTCCAGGCCATGAACACCGGCCACGACGGCTCGATCACGACGGTTCACGCCAACAGCCCGCGCGACAGCCTCGCCCGTCTGGAGACGATGGTCCTCATGGCCGGCGTCGACCTGCCAGTCCGGGCCATCCGGGAGCAGGTCGCCGGTGCCGTCAACCTCATCGTCCAGCAGGCCCGCCTCAAGGACGGGTCCCGTCGGGTCACGGCCATCTCCGAGGTCCTCGGCATGGAGGGTGACGTCATCACGATGCAGGACATCTTCACGTTCAACTACGGCGCCGGCCAGGATGCTCACGGTCGGTTCCTCGGTGGGCTGGTCAGCACCGGCATCCGGCCCCGCTTCGTCCAGGACCTGCACAACCAGGGCATCGAACTGGCGCCGGACCTCTTCATCAAGGACCGCTGATGGCCGGGCTCCGGGGCGCAGCCCGCGCCGTCCTCAGCATGCTCGGGGCCGCCCTCGCGGCGGTGCTTGCGCTCGCCATCGTCTCCTCGCCCGCCTCGGCCGCGACGTCGGGCCCGGTGACGATCTCCGCCGTCCACGTCGACGGCGCGACGATCACCGGGGTCCTCTCCGTCTCGCAGTCGGCCGGCATCACCGTCGACGACACGACGCTCAACGCGGTCATCGCCGCCCGCCACTACTCCGTCAAGATCAGCCCGGCCTCGGACCTCAAGCGCGCGACGATGATCGTCGTCGACACGAGCGGCTCGATGGGCGATGCCGGCATGGCGACAGTCCGGGCCGCCGTCGCGACCTTCCTCGACCAGGTGCCGCAGGACGTCTCCGTCGGGCTCACGGCATTCAGCGACAAGCCGCGCGTCGTCGTGGCTCCGACGACGAACCGACAGATCCTCTCGGCCGCCGTCGCGACGCTGACCTCCTCGGGCGAGACGAGCCTCTACGACGCCATCGTCACCGCGGCCAAGGCGCTCAGCGGCTACGACAGCCGGACCATGGTGCTGCTCAGCGACGGCGGCGACACGGTGAGCAAGGCGACCCAGGCCCAGGCGGCCAAGGCCCTGCACGATGCCTCCGTCTGGACCGCCGTCGTCGGGTTCCACACCGCCGACTCGGACAACAGCGTCCTGTCCTCGTTCGCCAGCGCCTCGGGCAACCAGGTCGCCGCGGCCAGCAGCCCCGACGCGGTCAAGGCGGCCTTCCTCGCCTCGGCCAAGGCCCTGACCAACCAGATCGTCTTCAGCGTCACCCCCGGAGCCGAGGCCGCCGACGGCACCTCGCTGACCATCTCGGGGCAGGCCGGCGGGCGGATCTTCCAGTCCCAGGTGCCGATCTCCTTCGCCGACAACGCCTTCCCCGGCGGGTCGACCAAGGGTTCCAAGGTCACCGTGACCGACGACAGCGGGTCGGTCGTCTCGACCGGAGCTGCCCCGACGATCCTGCTCATCGGGGTCGGAGCCGTGGCCATCGGGCTCTTCGTCATCGTCCTGACCGTGTCCGGCTCCGCACTGCGCTCGCAGAAGAGCCAGCGGGTGGAGGCCATCGAGGCCTACCTCGGCGGCGGTCAGGGTGGTGGCTCGAGCGGTGGCGGCGGTGTCTCGGTCGCTCCCTCGGCGATCTCGCAGAGCCTGGTCCGGTTCGGCGAGAAGGTCATGGAGAGCCGTGACTCGACCCCCAAGACGATGCGGCTCATCGAGCGGGCCGACCTGCCGATCCGGCCCGGTGAGTGGTGGGTGCTCCGGCTCATCGCGCTCTTCCTCGGCGGAGCCGGGATGTTCCTCCTCTTCCGCGACAAGAGCCTGCTGTTCACCCTCATCTTCACCCTGCTCGGCATCGCGGTGGGGGCCGGACTGCCCTCGTTCATCCTGCGCTTCCTCGCCCACCGCCGGTCCAAGAAGTTCGAGGCCCAGCTGCCCGACGTCCTCATGCTCATCGCGAGCAGCCTGTCCACGGGCTTCTCGCTCAACCAGGCCCTCGACGCGGTCGCCAAGGACGCCGCGGAGCCGCTGGCCAAGGAGTTCTCGCGGGCCCTCGCCGAGACGCGCATCGGCGCTGACATCAGCGAGGCCCTCGAGCGGCTCTCGGACCGCATGGACAGCTCGAACATGCGATGGACGTCGATGGCGATCCGGATCCAGCGCGAGGTCGGCGGCAACCTGGCCGAGACCCTGCGGACGACCGCCGCGACGTTGCGTGAACGCGAGAGCCTGCAACGCCACGTCCGGGCCCTGTCCGCGGAGGGCAAGCTCTCGGCATACATCCTCATCGCCCTGCCGATCGGCATCTTCCTCTACCTGCTCAAGGTCAACCACGACTACATCGCCCTGCTGTGGTCGCGGCCGATGGGGCTGGCGATGCTGGCCGGCGGGATCGTGTTCCTAGGGCTCGGCATGGCCTGGCTCAAAGCCGTCGTCAAGGTGGAGGTCTAGCCCATGTCGTCCATCCTGCTTCTCATCGGCGTCGGGGGCGTCGGGCTGGCGCTCATGCTCATCGTCCTCGCGGTGGTGCTCGGCGCGGGCTCGACGGTCGGCGTCGCCCGCTCGCTCGAGCTCATCGAGCAGTCGGTCGACAGCAAGGAGGTCGGTCGCTCGGAGCTCCCCTTCACCGAGCGGATGCTCGTCCCGATGCTCCAGCACACCCGCAGCCTCGCGGTCCGCCTCTCACCCGGAGGCACGGCGAGCCGGCTGGCCCGGATGCTCAACCGGGCCGGGAACCCGCCGGGCTGGAACGCCGAGCGGATCATGGGGGCCAAGGGAGCGCTGCTCATCGGGGCCGCCGTCGTCGGCCTGCTGCTCTTCGGCGGCTTCACCCTCAAGGGACTGCTCTTCACCGCCGCCGTCGCGCTCTTCCTCTTCTACCTGCCCGACATCCTGCTCTACAACCGCGGCATCAAGTACCAGGACGAGCTGCGGCGCGGTCTCGCCGACGCCCTCGACATGCTCACGGTCTGTGTCGAGGCCGGCCAGGGCTTCGACGCGGCCCTGCTCCAGGTCGCCCGCGGCGTGACCGGTCCGATCGCCGGGGAGTTCGCCCGCGTCCTCTCCGAGATCCAGATCGGCAAGTCCCGCGGCGAGTCCTTCGCCGCCCTCGCCGAGCGGACGACCGTCGCGGAGGCCAAGAACTTCGTCTCGGCGCTGGTCCAGGCCGACCGGCTCGGCCTGCCGATCGCGGCCGTCCTGCGCGAGCAGTCGGTCCAGATGCGCCTCGTGCGTCGTCAGCTCGCCGAGGAGAAGGCCCAGAAGGTGCCGGTGAAGATCCTCTTCCCGATCATGCTCGGGATCCTCCCGGCGCTGTTCATCGTCGTCATCGGCCCCGGTGCCCTGCGCATCATGGACGCCTTCAGCAACGTCCACTGACCGCAACGGCCGGGTCCGCTCACGGCGAGACGCCGGGGCCGGCCCCTTGCGGGAGAACAGGTATGCCGCGGTCCGTGCGGACCGCGGCATACCTGTGCTGTGACGGGACGGGTCAGCGGTGCTGGCCGGCCTGGTCGGTCTTGACGAGGCCGAACTTCAGCGCGGCCATGACGGCGGACGCGCGGTTGTGGGCACCGAGCTTCTCGTAGACCTTGGAGACGTGGGTCTTGACGGTGGACTCGCTCATGTAGAGCTTCTTGGCGACGTTGGCGATCGAGTCACCGGCGACGAGGCGCTCGAGGACCTCGGTCTCGCGCGGGGTGAGGGTCGGCCGGTCGCTCGAGGCGCGGCGGCGCAGGGCCTGGGCCAGCCCGGTCGCCATGAAGGCGTCGGGGGCGACCGCGGCCCGGCGGACGGCGGCGATGACCTCGTCGGACGGGGCGGCCTTGAGGACGAGGGCGGACGCACCGAGGTCGAGGGCCTCGAGGAGCGTCTCGTCGTCGTTGTGCATGGTGAGGACGACGATGCCGAGACGGGGCGAGGCCTCGCGGGCCGCACGGGCCAGGGTCAGACCTGAGCCATCGGGCATCGTCACGTCGATGACGAGCACCTGGATGGGGGTCCGGGCGAGCAGCGCCCGGCCCTCGGTGACACCGCCTGCCTGACCGACGACGGCCATGTCCGGCTCGCTGTCGATCATCCGGCAGACGGCCTCACGCACCAGCGTGTGATCGTCGATGACGGCGACGTTGATGGTCATGAGGGATGCGGGATCCTTTCATGCGACAACGTGGCTGACGGGCTAGCTCCTCTCGCCCGCATGCGCATCCGAACGGAGACTCCTCGGCGAGCGTACCTCTCCACCGAGATATCCGCGCCCAGGGCACGCAGGGGATGTGCCTCGAAGTCCTTGGCCTCGAGGGTCGAGGTCCCGTCGTGCGAGACCCAGAGCTCGGCGCGAGGAGCCGCCACGTTGAGACTGACGTCGATGGCCTGGGCGTTGCCCGCCTGTCGGGCATCGGCCATGACGGTGAGGAAGAGCCGGTAGATGAGGACCTCGGTGTGGGCCGGCAGACGGAAGCCGTTCTCACTGAGGTGCATCCGGGTGGTCACCCCGGTCATCGTGCCGACGCTCTGCAGGCGCGCACCGATCAGCGCGCCGAGCCCGGCGTCCGGTCGGACGCCGATGCGCAGGTCGGCGATCTGCAGGCGCAGGTCGCCGAGGATCCGGGAGATGTCGCCGCGGACGGCGTCCAGGCCCTCGACGAGGGCGGGGCTGCCGTCGCGGGCCGCGTGGCGCAGCGTGTCGATGCCGAAGCCGAGGGCGACGAGCTCCTGGGCGACACCGTCGTGCATCTCTCGCGCCAGCCGCTCCCGCTCCTCCAGGCTCGAGCGCTCGCGGAGCGAGGCGAACAGGACGGCGATGTCGATGCTCGCGGCATGGGCCTCGGCGACCTCGATCGCCGACTCGAGGTCGTCCTCGGTGAAGGGCGTCGCCGCGGGGCGGTCCGCCACGAGCACGCCGAGGCGTTCGCCGCGCTCGTCCTTGAGGGGGACCGCGATGACCGAGCGCTGGATCGCGTCGCCGTCCCAGACATCGAGCGTCGGCGCCCCGTCGTGCCAGGCCGCCGCGAGGACGGAGTCGGGCTCGGTCGGGTCGGGCCAGGGGGTCCGGTCGACCCCGCGGATGGCCAGGGGGACGGCGGGGCTGGACCCGTAGCCGACGAGGACGGCGCTGCGGGCCGCCCGCATCCGGGTCGCCAGGTCCTGCAGGGCCATCTCGGCCGAGCCCGGCGCGTCGAAGCCGGTGTCGAGCGTCTCGGCGAGCTCGTGGAGCCGGCGCAGCAGCGCGCCGGCCTCGCCGGTGAGGCTGACCGTGCGGGCCTGCGCGGCCTGGCTCTCCTGGGCCCACGCGGCGAGGATGCCGACGAGGATGGCCACGAGGATCGCCACGAGGACGAGCTCGGCGACGACCTCGGTGAGCCGGTGGGTGGCGATGGTGACGCCGTAGGCGAAGGTGGCGGTGATCGTCGCGACCCACACGACGCCGCGGCGCTGGAAGTCCTGACCGGCATGCAGGGCCGGCAGCAGGACGACGTAGAGGGACCAGGTCCCACCCAGCCCCATCGCGGCGCCGGCGATGGCCGCCTCGGCGCAGACGATGACGAAGGCCTGCCGGCGCCACGACATCCGCTTCGTGCGGTTGGGGCGCTCGGCCGGCCCGGCGCTGGGCTCGGCGACGGCCTGGGGGCGGAGCCGGCCGAGCAGCATCTCGGCCCGGACGTCGAGGACGACGAGGACGACGACCCACGGGATGGCCTCGACGAACCGGCGCTCGAGGAGGGGGAGCAGCAGGAAGAACCCGCCGACGACGACGCGTAGGCGGGATGTCATGGACAGGCTCATGAGCCAACGCACGGGCGCGTCCCTTCCGTCAAGACCCTGGCTCATGCTGTCACGGCGGCGCCCCGTTGTCCCAGGAATCACAGGAATCACGTCGACGTGTCCGCACCGTCCCCAGCCACGCCTCCTCGGTGGGCACCGTCCACAGGCCGAGCCGCAGCGCTTCCCGCCGCGACGAGCCGGCGCACAGACTGCGCCATGCGCCGCCCACGCCCGTCCCTGCGCCGGTGGACGGACCTGTCCGACGCCCTCGTCGACCTCGCCCTCCCCACCCGGTGTGCGGGCTGCGAGGTCCCGGGCTCCCGCCTCTGCGAGGTATGCCGCGCCGCGGTCGAGCGGGCCGCCCACCCCCGCGCGGTGTCCCCGCAGCCGTGCCCGCCGGGGTTCCCGCCGACGTGGGCCGCCGCACCCCACGAGGGGCCGCTCGCCCGGTGGGTCGTCGCCTACAAGGACGAGGGCCGGCGAGACCTGCGCCGCGAGCTCGCGCCGCTCCTCGCCGCGGCCGTCGAGGCGGCGCTGGCCGCCAGCGGAACCGCCCGGGCCCGGCTGGCGGCGGGGGACGGGCCGGTCCTGCTCGTCCCCGTCCCGACCTCGCGGCGCGCCCGCCGGGCCCGCGGCGACCATCCGCTCGCGCTCCTGGCCCGGGACGTCGCCGGGGAGTACCTGCCGGGCGAGCTCGTCCTCGTCCCGGCCCTGCGGGTCCGGCGCCGGGTCGCCGACCAGAGACGGCTCACGGCCGCCGAGCGCGCCGCCAACGTCCGGGCCGCACTGACCGTCCGGGCCCGGGCAGCGGCGCGGCTCAGCGGGGCGTGCTGCCTCGTCGTCGACGACGTCGCGACGACCGGAGCCACCCTCGTCGAGGCCGCGCGGGCCTTGCGCGAGGCCGGTGCGAACGAGGTGCTCGCGGCCACGGTGACCGCCACCCGTCGGCGCGCTGTGGGTCCGCTGAGCGGTTTGCCTGTCCTGATGACGCCGCGCGCGATCGTGGACTACCGTCGAGATATGGCCGGTCAGCCTCCCAGGCAGACCCGCGAACGGCGGTCGGACCGCCGGCCCGCGGGCGAGGGAGCAGGGGCGGGGGCCCGCGACGGTCGGGCCCTGCGGCGGGGGTGGTGACGCGCGACCGACCGGCCTCGCCCGCCTCGCCATCGCCTACCCACTCCCTTTGGAGGACACCGTGGAAATCGTCGTCACCGGCCGTCACGTGCAGGTCTCGGATCGCTTCCGGAACCACGTCGCCGACAAGCTGTCCAAGGTCGGACAGCTCGCCCCTCGACTGCAGCGGATCGATGTCATGGTGAGCCACGAGGCGAACAGGCGGCAGGCGAAGAGCTGCGAGCGGGTCGAGATCACCTGTCGGGTCTCCGGCAGCGTCGTGCGGGCCGAGGCCTGCCTGGAGGACAAGTACGCCGCCCTCGACGTCGCCCTCGACAAGCTGATGGAGCGGCTCAGGCGCGCCCACGACCGCACCCGGGTCCACCGCGGCCGCCGGACGCCCGAGTCGGTCGCCCAGGCCACCTCCGCCCTCATCGGCGCCGGCGCCGACGTCGACGGTGCCGGGCTCGACGGCGCCGGAGCCGACCACGACCTCCTCGGCACCCAGGGCGAGGCCGTCGTCGAGGTCCGCGAGAAGGTCCACGCCAGCGCGCCGATGGCTCTCGACCAGGCGATCCGCGAGATGGAGCTCGTCGGGCACGACTTCTACCTCTTCCACGACGAGCACACCGACAAGGCGAGCGTCGTCTACCGCCGCCGCGGCTGGTCCTACGGGGTCATCCACCTCGAGCTCGCCGACGACGCGTCGACGGTGATGCGCGACGCTCCGGCCGCAACGGTGGGCAGGTAGCCACCGGCGTGACAGGATTGGCCGGGTGAGGAGTGGGGACAACGGCGCCGGCCGGCTGACGGAACCCGTCCGGGTCGTCATCGCCGACGACCATGCGCTCTACCGTCGAGGGCTGCAGGCCGTCGTCCTCCTCGAGGAGGACATCGAGATCGTCGGCGAGGCGAGCAACGGTGACGAGGCCGTCGACCGGACCGTCGAGCTGCTCCCCGACATCGTCCTCATGGACGTCCGGATGCCGCACACCTCGGGCATCGAGGCGTGCCAGCGGATCAAGGAGCTCGTCCCCTCGACGCGGATCATCATGCTGACGATGTCGGACGAGGAGAGCGACCTCTACGAGGCCGTCAAGGCCGGGGCCAACGGCTACCTCCTCAAGGACATCCCGGCCGAGGAGATCGCCGCCGGCATCATCAAGGTCGCCGGCGGCGACTCCCTCATCTCGCCGTCCATGGCCTCCAAGCTGCTCGCCGAGTTCGCCCTCATGAGCAAGCGCCAGGACGAGGAGGAGCGCCCGACCGGCGTGGGCGTGCCGCGGCTGACCGACCGCGAGCGCGAGGTGCTGCGGCTCGTCGCCCGCGGGATGCCCAACAAGGAGATCGGCACCGCCTTGTTCATCTCCGAGAACACCGTGAAGAACCACGTCCGCAACATCCTCGACAAGCTCCAGCTCCACTCCCGCATGGAGGCGGCCATCTTCGCCCTGAGGGAGAACCTCCTCGAGCCGGGTGACTGAGCCGCCGGCCCCGCCGGCGCGGCATACTCCCGTGCCCGAGCGGCTGAGCATGGCGCAGGCGCGGCGGGTGGCCCTGGCCGCCCAGGGCTTCGCCCGCCCGCGCCCGCAGCGCCCCGGGACGCACCACCTCCAGCGGGTCATCGACGCCGTCGGGGTCGTCCAGGTCGACAGCGTCAACGTCCTCGTCCGCAGCCACTACCTGCCGTTCTTCTCGCGCCTGGGGCCCTATGACACGGACCTGCTCGACCGGGCGCGCGACCGGGCACCGCGGCGCCTCGTCGAGTACTGGGCGCACGAGGCCAGCCTCATCGCGCCGGCGACCTGGCCGTTGCTGGACTTCCGGATGCGTCGGGCCGCCGCCGAGTCGTGGGGTGGCATGCAGGCGGTCGCCCGCGAGCATCCCGAGCTCGTCGAGGCGGTCCTCGCGGAGGTGCTCGCCCGAGGCCCGCTCACGAGCCGCCAGGTCGAGGCCGCCCTCGAGCACGACGTCGCCCGGCCCCGGCCGGAGTGGGGGTGGAACTGGTCCATCGTCAAGAACGCGCTCGAGCATCTGTTCTGGGCGGGGCGGATCGGCAGCGCCGGGCGCAGCAGCCAGTTCGAGCGCCGGTATGCCGCCCTCGAGCGGGTGCTGCCCGCGGCCCTCCACCCCGTCGCCCTCGACCCCGCCGCCCGTCCCGAGCCGGCCGAGGCCTTCCGCTCGCTCATCGCCATCGCGGCCCGGGCGCACGGCATCGGCTCGGAGCAGTGCCTGCGCGACTACTTCCGGCTGAGCCCCGAGCAGGCCCGGCCCGCGATCGCGGCGCTCGTCGCCGCCGGGGAGCTCCTCCCGGTGACCGTCGACGGCTGGCGGCGACCGGCCTACCTCCACCGCGACGCCGCCCGCCCCAGGCGGGTCCGGGCGCGAGCGCTCCTCTCACCGTTCGACAGCCTCATCTGGCAGCGCGACCGCACCCGCGCGCTCTTCGGCTTCGACTACCGCCTCGAGATCTACACCCCGGCCCACAAGCGGGTGCACGGCTACTACGTCCTGCCCTTCCTCCTCGGCGACCGGCTCGTCGCGAGGGTCGACCTCAAGGCCGACCGCGAGGCCGGGCGGCTCGTCGTGCGCGCCGGGTCGTGGGAGCCGGACCCGCCGCCGGAGGCCGCCGCGGAGCTGACGGCCGAGCTCGACCTCCTCGCGGGCTGGCTGGGACTCGACGAGGTGCACTGGGCCGCCGACCCCCGCTGACCCGCGGGCGTCCCACCGGCCGGCCCGGACCAGGGGTCAGGACCCCGGGGCGAGCAGGAGCGCATAGGTCCCGTCGTGGGCGGCCTCGGTCCAGCCGAGCTCGGAGCGCAGGGCGGCGCCCAGCGGGGAGTCCAGGGGGAGGATCGCGCTCGTCGCCCCGCTGGCCGTGACGGTCTGTCGCCATCCCGGCCGGGCCTGCGTGGCCGCGACGTAGCGGGCAAGCTGGGCGACGGAGTAGACGTCGGCCCGTCCGTCGATGACGGGGTCGAGGTCGCGGTCGGCGAAGAGCAGGTAGCCGCCGAGCTCGTACTCGTTGAAGACGGTGCTGCCCGCAGGCAGCTGGGCCACCCGCGTCTCGAGCGCCGGCGACATGAGCCCGGCCGGGCGGCTCCAGCCCGACCCGAGGACGAGGCAGAGGGCGGCCGCGAGGCCGACCCCGGCGACCAGGACCGTCGACTCGGTGCGCCGGGTGGGGCCCCCGGACCGTCGGGGGACGATGTCGGCGAGGACCGCCCCCGCGAGCACCGCGAGGGTGATGGCACCCAGCGGCACGGTACGGGTGTACTCGAGGCTCCAGCCGAGCCCGACCCCCCACACGCCGATCCGCGCCCACGACGCCGTCGCGGGACGGCGGGCCCACAGCACCGCGACGAGCACTGCGAGGGCCACCGTCAGGCCGATGGCGGGGCGGGTGACCGACGGCGTGGCCCACTCCTGGACGTAGCGGGCATACCCCTGGAGGGTGAAGGGCTTGAGGAGCAGCTCCGGCCCGACCGGCGTGAGGGCCGCCACCACCACCCCGAGGAGCGGGACGGCCGCGAGCCGCGCGGCGTGGGCGCGGGTGAGCCGACGGTCGAGTGCGAGCCCGACGACGACGGCTGCGCCGGTCACCGGGGCGGCGACCCACAGCCCGTGCGACATCGCCCAGGCCCAGGTGAGCGGGACCAGCCACCAGCGCGGCCGGAGGTCCCCCGCGGTGCGCAGCCAGGCCGCGACGGTGAGGACGAGGAGGAGGAAGGTCACGAGCTGCGGCCGCAGGGCCCACCCGCCGGTCGTGCCGAGCCAGGCCGCACCGGTCACGACGGCGACCGGTCCGGTCGACGCGCCGAAGGAGCGGACCGCGGCGCCGAGCGCGAGGAGAAGCAGCCAGGGCAGAGCGGCCTGCACCCAGGACAGGGCGAGGAACCCGCCGAGGTGGTAGGCCGCGGCGATGCCCAGCTCGGGCAGCCACTCGTGGAGGACGAACGGCTGCGTCGAGGCGGTCGTCCACGGGTCGGGGCCGGAGAACTGCCACGTCTGCCAGAGGTACTCCCCGGCGCGGATGTGCCAGAACGAGTCGGGGTCGGTGATCGGGTGGAAGGCCAGCCGGACGAGGGTGAGGGGGAGCAGGGCCAGGGCGGCGAGGGCGGCATACGGCAGCACCACGGCGACCGGGGACGGGCCCGCGGCGCCGCGCTCCGGCGGCGACGCGGGCGGCATGCCCCCGACTATCCCAGGACGGGCTCACCCCGGCCGGGAGGTCGGCCGAAACTCGCGCCGACCGGCGGCCGGGGCGTCAGCCGTCGGCCGCCGGGAGGAGATGCCAGTGCAGCGTGTCGGACACGCTGCCGTCCTCGAGGACGTCGGTCGCCGGCTCGCGGCCCCAGACCGCGAACCCCAGCCCGGTGAGCACCGCGTTGCTCGCGTCGTTGTCGGCCGCCGTGACGGCGACGAGGCGGCGCAGGCCCAGACCGCCCTCGGCTACCGGTCGCAGGGCGTATGCCGCGACGAGCCGGGCCGCCGTCCGGGCGACCCCGCGCCCCCGGGCGCTCGGCATGACCTGGTAGCCCAGCTCGGCGTGGTCGCCGTCCATCGTCCCGGTGACGGTGAAGAGCAGCACCTCGCCGAGGGCGCGGTCGGTCCGGGCGTCGGCGATGCACCACGACACGCCGCTGCCCAGGGCGGCGCTCTCGCGCCGGCGCTGCAGCCAGGTCGCGAAGGTGTCGGGGCGCAGGATGGACCGTGCCGGCATGAGGTGTGCCGCCTGTGAGGGCTCCTCGATCGCCGCGCCGTCGTCGTCACGCCACGGCCGGAGCCGGATCCCGTCGTGCTCGATGACCGGCGCGTGCAGCCACGGCGTCCGCGGTGTCATCGGGTCCTGCGCGACCAGGCTCGCCACCCACCCGTCGCACCGCCCGTCCGGGTGGTCGAGGTGGTCGGGCAGGGTGCCATGGAAGGTGAAGCCGCAGGCCCGGGCGACGGCCCAGGAGGCGAAGTTCCCGCGGTTGGCCCACCAGTAGACCCGTCGCCCGCCCCCGTCGAAGAAATGCCGGGCGGTCAGCCGCAGCGCCGCCGCCATGAGGTGGCGGCCGCGGCCGTCCGGGTGCAGACCGAAGCCGGTCTCGGCGACCTGTCCGGTCGCGTCGGGGCGCAGGTCGATCGTGCCGAGGTACCGGCCGGTCGGGTCGTCGGCCGCCGTGACCGCCCAGTACCTGCGGCCCCGCGGGTCGTTCCACCCGTCCTCGATGAGGTCGAGGAAGCCGCGGGCCTCCGCCCGCCCGTAGGGCCGCGGCACCGTCGTGTACCGCAGGCTCTCGGGGTCGTGGCTCTGCTCGACGATCCGGTCGAGGTCGTCCGCGCGGTGGGCGCGGAGCCGCACCAGGTCGTCGGTCAGCTCGGGCACGATGTCGGGGAACGGCATACCGGCGATTGTCGCCGACGGTCGCCCCTCCGGTCGCGGGGTTTGTCCCGCGCTCACCCGGTCCCGTGCTCGGGCACGCCGTAGACGCTCTCGATGGCCGCGACGAGTCGGGAGCGGGCCCGGGCCAGCTCGAGCGAGCGCTGGGCGATGACGTCGCGCTCGATCGCGGCGGCCTCGGCGGCGAGCCGGTGGTCCTGCAGGCTCCCGGCGAGCCACCGCGAGATGTCGCCGCGGGCCAGGTGCCCGTCGAGGACGGTGGGGTCCAGGCTCTCGAGCCGCCGCAGGAACTCCTCGACGTTCTCCGCGGTGGCGATGACAGTGCCGCGTGTGTCGACGAACCGGAACCACTGGTCCCGCGGGAGCGGCGCGCCGAGGTACTTGTGCCAGTGCCGGACGTGAGGGGTGCTGCGGGCCGCGACCGTGAACGCGCGTTC